>Ga0187843_10000003_pt1 | contig 220382 bp, 192 predicted proteins | sample SpaLakP09_SKY_43_FD_134516 | JGI IMG/M metagenome (GOLD analysis project Ga0187843, IMG submission 134516) | Oligotrophic lake water microbial communities from Sparkling Lake, Wisconsin, USA - SP09_SKY_43 | ecosystem: Environmental > Aquatic > Freshwater > Lake | place: USA: Sparkling Lake...
CGTGATGAGCACCGAATCAGGCTTGCTTTCTGCCGTTTGGGCCAAGGCATTACCGCTATAAGTCTGGCTATAAAAAATCGCCAAAAGGCAAGCGGCTATGGGTTTTAGTGCAGGCTTGCGTGGATAAGTTGTATGCTGCATAGGTCTTCTCTTGAATGAACGAAGACCGGAAAATATCAAGAATATATTTATATGAAAACGAATATATCCGTATATCAACATGCATAGCTTGACTGGTATTGCAATTTCTGGTGAGACCTAAATTTACATTTCTACAGGAAATGTATGGCACACTCTCTCAAGTGGTCTCGTCATCATCCAAATCAGAATGCGCGTAGCAAGCATAAAAAATTTCCGGCTCAGATTTACCAAGGCCTTGGTGTATTGCCTGGTTAGCCTGTGCTGTGTTGTCAGCCATGCCGAGACTATCACCCTCGTCGGTGAAGATAGCTGGTATCCGTATTCTGCTGTCAAGGATGGACAAAGCCGTGGCTTTGCCGTGGATGTCATCAGGGCTGCCTATGCTGCTGTGAGAATTGATGTCAAGTTCATCGCCACGCCTTACTCGCGCTGCCTGATGCTGGTGCAAAGCGGACAAGAACTTGGGTGCTTTGACAGTCTTAAAGATGCCAAGCTGGAGCCTGATTTTATTTTTCACAAAGAACCCATTTTCAAGGCCAGCATCGGTATCTACGCGAGAACCGACAGCCCGCAAACCAGAGTGAGCAAAATCAATGTCCAGGAATTGCACAAATACGTCATCGGCGTGACACATGGTTACACCTATGGCACGGCATTTGAGAGCGACACACGCATCGTCCGTGAATCTGCACCCAGTGACTTATCCAATCTCCGCAAACTCTTGCTTGGCCGTTCGGATTACTCCCTGATTTATACCCGCATTGCAGACTATCTGAACAGCATACATCCGGAAGAATTCAAGGGGAAAATCCAGCAAGTCGGCATCCTGGTTGAAGATAGCCTGTATGTCAGTTTTTCAAAACGCCGGCCAGAATCAAGCCGCTATGCCAACGCCCTGGACCAGGGCTTGCGCCTGATCAAGGCAAATGGTGTGTATGCAGTTATCGAAAAAAAATGGGCCAGACCAGAACCTTGAGTGTGAAATGCAGACGGCAGCATAGTCTGCAAAACGATGATCAAAACTCTGGGCTGTAAAAAATCATCAGCTACAATAAGCATTCTCTTCTTTGTACCTATCTTGCCATGACCTCATCTGCTTATCGCAAATTTGCCCAACCACAATTATCGGAAGCCAGCATACAGGCTGTGGCCGATGTATTGCGGTCCAACTGGATCACCACCGGCCCCAAAGTGAATGAGCTGGAACAAGCACTATCACAAACCTTTGGCAATCGCCCCACCAGGCTGCTGACCTCGGCCACAGGCGCGATGGAAGTCGCGCTGGCCCTGTGCGATATAGGCGCGGGTGATGAAGTCATCACTTCCGCGCAAAGCTTTTTCTCGGCCATGAACATGATCGTCAAATGTGGCGCCAAACCTGTGTTCGTTGACTGTGACCTGGTCACCCGTGCCATAGCCCTGGACCAGGTTGAGGCTGCCATCACGTCTAAAACCAGGGCCATCATGCCTACCCATTTCCCCAGTGCACTGGGCGACATGGATGCACTTTATGCGCTGGCAAAAAAATATCAATTGCGCGTGATTGAAGACGCCGCTTTGGTACAGGGTTCGAAATGGCAGGGCAAGCCCATAGGTTCATTTGGTGACATTGCCACCTTCAGCTTCCATCCCAATAAAAACATGACCACCATAGAGGGCGGTGCCATTGTCGTCAATGATGAAGCAGAAGCGCAGCGGGTAGATGTCTTGCGTTTCCACGGCATCGCCAAATTGCCCGACCAGACCCGTGATGTGGTAGACGCCAGTGGCAAGTTCAATATGTCAGATGTATCCGCCGTCATCGGCCTGCACCAGTTGACGCAGTTCGACGATTTCATGGCACAGCGCCAGGTATTGGCTGAGCGTTATTTCACCAGCTTTCCGGCCATCCCCGGCATCGTACTGCCGCCACAAGGCCAGCCAGGACAAACCTGGAATATGTTTTGCGTGCTTATCCCCTATGAAAATTTCGGCCACACCCGCAACAGCTTCCGCGCAGCCCTGCATGAAGCTGGCATAGGCACAGGCGTCTCTTATGAAGCCTGCCACCTGACGACAGTGGGTAAGGGTTTTGGCTATGCCGAAGGCATGTTCCCGAACGCCGAACGCATCGCCCGCGAGACGGTCACCCTGCCTTTGCATGTGGGGTTGACGGTGGGGGATGTGGATGAGATTTGTGAGGTGGTGAAAAGGGTGTTGATTAAGTAATCAGGCTAAACATGAGGCATCGAACGACTAAGAATCTCTCGCGAAAACAATGATGTATCGGGATATATTTTCTAACTGCATAATTTCGCCTGAACTTGCTATTGCTCGCTTTTCAGAGGCTTACACGCGCCACCTGCCAAAGAGAAAATTGTCGAATTTGCTATCCTCTTATTGATGTGAATTGGTACATCCTGATATTCACGGTTTCCCTTATCTATGCTTTCTGTTGTTTTGAAAATACAGATATTCGGTACAGCTTGTATTTCAGTTTTATAGATGGAGTCGGCACGTGGTTTGAATGAATAGGTACCTGAGCAAATTGTAGTCGTACCGCCATCGCGATAGCTATAGGACGCGGTGAATGCGACATGGTCATCGGCAGGGAATGCGAGGCGCAGCTTGTCAGGCGCATATACAATCGCATTTCCCGCTGGCTCAGAGCAATTTTCAGCGTTCTTGTACATTTGAAAGCTGACTTGATAACGCGTGTCGTTGACGATAACCATCGTCGCTCTTGCACCATTGATTTCCACTTCGAATTTAGAATTCTTCAATGGAAGTGGTGTCTTCAATGATGCAAGCGGCATTGAAGTGCATGAAGTCAGCAATGCCGTTAAAAGAGGCGTACAGGCGACGAGGATGTTAAGTTTTTTCATTCAGTGGAAAAATTGCTAAATTCTGTTGATTTCTTATGGATGAATCATCAAATGAACTCAATTTGATATAAGCCTGCATCAGGATTAAGGCTTGGGTCTGAGCAATTTTGAGAAGTTAATCACTCGCATCCTTGCGCTTTTCCGGCGCATCCGGCACAGCCACTTTTTGCCCATTTGCGCCAGCCTTGCTGAGCTGGCCTTTATCCCAGAATAGCATTTCACCTTTGACACCGCCCTTGATGCCGGAGTCTATGGAAATGACTTTGCCCTGATAGTGCGAATACACGCCATTCATGGTGGTGTGACCAACAACGATGCGTTCTACCTTGAGTTGTTGCAAGACTTTGTTGAGATCCTCAACAGGCAGTTGCGGGGCGCTGAAATAACCGCGATACCAGAGCGGGCCCATGCTGCCATACAGCCAGTCAAGCACAGAATCGGCTTTCACTTGTGCTTTGCTCATGCCCAAGGTCTGGCGGTATTTTTCATTGACCTGTTGCAGGTTCAGATTGAGATTCTGGTGGTCAGGATGCAGGCCACCGTGCATGAACAGCATGTCATTGACCTGGATAATGACAGGTTTGCTGCGGAGCCAGCGTCCCAGTACGCTGCTGTTGTCCAGCATTTGTGGATAACTGGTGTTCAGGTGCTGGGCGACGGTGACATATTTCTTGTTGAGATAGCGCACGTCACCAGCCATGGTTATGGTTTCGTGATTGCCCAATAACAGATGCACAGCGCCACCGGCAGCCTTGGCCTTGGCCTCAAGTGCATACAATAGCCAGAGTGCTTCGGTGACTTTGGGGCCGCGATCGAGCACATCGCCAGCGATGACGAGGTGGCCTGTACCAAATGTCCATTGCCAGTCCTGGTTGATGATGCCATTGCCCTGCAAGAGCTTGAGCATGAGGTCAAACTGGCCGTGAATGTCGCTGATGGCAGCAACTTTGTCGGCCTTGAATTTGATGCTTGAAGGGAAGCTGGTTTCTGCCGGGCGTATTGCCAGTGCCTGAGGGTAGCCGCAAGGGGCAGGCAGGCTGATGTTGCCGGATGTGGTGAAACTTTGCTTTTGCAATTTGTCATTGCAGATCCAGCTGACGTCGAGCCCGGCTTTATCGGGGCTGGCTGGGGACTGGTACACAGCATAAGGGCCATCATTGATGCCAGTGACAGGAGTCGTGTCCTGCGCGTAGGCTTGCGTGGCAGTCGCAAATAGCAGGCCTAGATAGAGAATGCTGGTGCGCAGCATCTGGCTGCCGGTCTGGAAACGAGTTTGTGTTGAATTTGTGACTGGCATGAGATGCATTATTAACGTAGTCGTTGCAAAAAATCAGGAGCATGAATATACCTCTGCCCATATGAAATGGCGGGTAGTGCGTTGCCTGTTGCGAAGTGCTTGTGTGTTCAAGCTCGCTAGGCCGTACCGCAGACAGCTCCTGATCAGATAGGGATGTTGCTGTTCTTAATTCTTCAAATAGTAAACTTCACCCTGGTAAATCTCAGGTTTGGTTTGACTGTTGCTGAGGGCAGGCAGCACCAGTTTTGGTGGCAAGCTGCCAACTTGCCATTCGCCGGCCAGTGTGACGGCCTGTTGTATGTCTTCGGTTTTCAGGCGAAAGGCCAGACCCAGCTTTTGTTTGTTGGGCATGTCCTGCATTTCTTTTTCTGTATCGAGTTTGTCGGCAATAGTGAAATACAGATAGGCGCGCGGCAGGTCAGCAGCTATACCATTGCCTTCACTATAGATATGGCCCAGCCAGGCAAAGGCACGAGCGTGCCCCTGGCGCGCAGCTTGAGCCAGCAGGTGGATGGCCAGGTTGACATCGCGTGGCACGGCGTTGCCGGTCAGGTATTGGGTTGCCAGGTAAGTTTGCGCCTGGGCATGGCCCTGATTGGCTGCCTGGCTTGCATAGATATTGGCAACGCGCTGATCGACTTCGGTGCCCAGACCCAGGGCAAAGATGCGGGCCAGGCGGAACTGGGCTTCGGCCTCGTGCTGGTCGGCGGCTGCCCTGTACAAAGTATTGGCCGCCACCATGTCCTTGGGCATGCCCAGGCCCAGTTCATGGCAAATGCCCAGAGTCACCTGAGCGCTGGCCAAACCTTGCTCTGCCGCTTTTTTATACCAGACAATTGCTTGAGCTATATCTTTTTCTACACCCACACCCAGGCGATAGCCTTCTGCCAGATTGAACTGTGCGCGTGCATAACCTGCATCGGCCGCCTTTTGAAACCAGGCCATGGCTTTGGTTTCATCCTTTTCGGGGCCTTTGCCACTTAAATACAGATTGCCCAGATTGTGTTGTGCTGCTGCTTCCCCTTTTTCGGCGCGCTGAGTCCAGTCCTGAAAAGCCAGCGCAAAATTACCCTCCTTGAACGCAATCGCCGCTGCATCCGGTTTGGCTGGCGTGCCAGGGTTGACGGCAGCATGCGCTGTCAATATCTGGGTGGAGAATAGTGTGGCGCAGAGTATGGATTTCAGCATGAGGGAAATAAAAAGGTGCTTGCAAAAACGGAAAACATATATTTTTTTTCGTAGGCTGTCAGAGCTGCTAGTGTAAATCATCTTGGGCTACACTGGTGGTTTGTCGCATCCTCAGGACGACGTTCGCATACTTGAACATAAAATGCAGAGACAGTAGATCATGAATCAAAAACAGCGAGCCATTTTTGTTTTATCCAGCCTGATGCTGGGCAATGCCCTGGCGGCGCCACCAGAATGGCCAGCGATTACCCGGCAAGATGTGGAATTCGCCGCTCAAACCCTGGCTGGCAAACATATAGGTGCAGTGGCCGGGCATCTACATGTGACCGAGCCGCTAAAAAATGGTTTGCCAGTGGCATTGGCCGAAGCCGCAGTGGCACGCAATGAGCAAGATTATTTGCGCACTATCAGCCGTTTCATCTATGGCTTTGGTGATCCGCATACCGGCATCAATCTGCAACTCAAGCGCACAGGCTGGACTGGCCTGGTGATAGACCGGGTTGACGGCCAGTTCCGGGTGATCTGGTCCGAAAAAAAGTGGCCCAATCCACTACCTGAGCAAGGCGCTGCCGTGCAAAGTTGTGATGGTGTCTGGATTGGTACTTATTTGCAGACCAGGGTCATGCCTTACCAGAGCCATGCACCAGAATACTCGACCAGCATGAGCGAGGCCGCCCGCAGCATGATGTTTGAAAGTGGTCTCGGACTTGCGTCGCAGCGCTGTGTATTCAAACTGACCGATGGCCGCACGCAAGAATTCTCTCTTCCCATTCACGCATTGCAAGACAGCGGCAACATCAGTGAAAAGCATATTCTTGAAGTGCGAAAAACCTATGTCGCCGTTGCCAGGGATGTTGGTGTTTACTCCTTGGGCAAGAGCATGCATTGGGTAGGAATGCCCAGCTTTGGTGTCAGGGATGAAGGCAAGGCATTTGAAAAAGTGTACGCCCGCCTGGAAAAATTAAAGCAGGATAAATGGATCATCTTTGACTTGCGTGGCAACGGCGGTGGCGATTCAAGCTGGGGCACGCGTGCACTGACAGCCTTGTTTGGCGAAAATTATAGCGATCAACTGACAGAAATGGGCGGACACGCCAAGTTCATGGTCGCCAGCAAGGAGAGTATCGCATGGGCAAAAACATATGCGGCCGACCCTAACTTTGCCGCCAGCAAGCCCACGTTCGATGCCATGATCCCCAAGTTGGAAGCGGCACTGGCCGCTGGCAAGAATACCGCCCTCATCAGTGGCGATGAAAAGCAAAATCCGCAGGCCCTGCTTGCGGCACTCCCGCCCAAGCCCGCAGGCCCGCGCATTGCTGCAGTGATAGACCGTAACTGCTTTAGTTCATGCATGAACTTCCTGCAGCAAATCAAGGCTATCCCTGGCAGTGTCGTCATGGGTGAAAGTACGCTGGGCTATTCGCCGTACGGCGAAATTGACCGTTTCAAGTTGCCCAGTGAGCGCGGTTATATTTACATCCCCGCAGCCTATTACATGGTGGCCGAGGCGGCCAGGGAGCCCTTTGTTCCCAGCATTCCGTACACTGACAATGTGGCAAATGACAGCAAATTGATGGCCTGGGTGGAAGGTATTTTGCAGGGCATGAAGTAAGCCTCGCAAACAGGCTTTCTTATTCTTTTTCTTCTGCATGTACATCCAGCATCTGCTGCCACTCCTCTGACCACGCCAGCAAGGGCAGCATGGCATGTACCAGGTTTTGCCCTGAAGGACTGAGGCTGTAACCAGTTGCCGCCATTTCTATGATGTGTGTCTCGCGCAATTCGCGCAGACGCTGGTTCAACACCGTGGGTGACATGGCATCACAACGCTCGCGCAACTCCCTGAAACTCAGGGGATCGCCGCGCAACTCCCAGATCATGCGCAGCGCCCATCGCCTGCCCAGCAAATCCAGTAACGCCATGATAGGTCGGCCACTCTGCGATCCCCGGACAGGCTGCCTTGGTTTTGGTGTCGTCATATTTTCTCCTTGCGCTACGTTAAATGTAGCGATATGCTACTAATAATGTAGCGGGTATTAATTGTACCATTGCGTGAACATAACCAAGGCAAGGCAGGGGCCTGCCTGCATGAACACGCTTTTTTCAGGAGAACCAGATGTCAATGCCCAGAATTGCTCCATTAGAACCGCCTTATGAGGCTGAAGTTGCGGAGGCCTTCCTGCGCATCATGCCACCCGGGATGGCACCATTGAAATTATTTCGCACCCAGGCCCATAACAAAAGGGTATTGCAACGCATGTTTGCCGGTAATTTACTGGATAAGGGATCAATAGAATTAAGAGAGCGTGAACTGATCATCTTGCGCACTTGTGCCCGCTGCGGCTCTGAATATGAATGGGGTGTGCATGTCGCCCTGTTTGCAGAAAAGGCCAGACTGACCAGGGCAGAGATCGCTGCCACACTGCATCCGGATCCTGATCTGAGCGCATTGTCAACCAGAGAGGTTTTAATGCTGAAGGCAGTGGACGAATTGCATGATAGCTCGGGTATCAGCGACGCTTTATGGATGGCACTGACGCATCACTATGATTCTGTCCAGATACTTGAAATCATCAGCCTGACGGGCAGTTATCACACGGTTTCTTTTATTACCAATGCGGCGGCGGTAGAGTTGGAGAGTTTTGCTCCCAGATTTGCGCAGTATGCATGAGATCATCAATAGCGGACAGGCGCTTGAAGTTGACCGCCCGTTAGTCAGGCGAGTGACCAAGCTGCTGTCCGCCGGGCGAGTTTGAGAAAGTTGTTTTTACGTTGGCGTATCCACCTCATCCCAAGCCGCGTTTTCAAAATTCACCAGCCAGTTCAATGCATAGTGTCGCTCATAGATGACACCTGCCTCCAGGTTCAGTGGCAAACTTACTTCTTTCATCCTGGTTTCGCGTACCAGCCAGTGCAGGCGGTAATGCAAGTCCAGGGCATCCAGTATCTGGCTGGCCGGTCGGGTGCTGGCTTTTGCCAGAGTGTCTTCAAAATCCAGATTCATCATGGTGCGGGCAACGACTGGCACATCGCAAATTGCGTCAGCAAAAGTCAGTTCATCTTGCAAGCCTAGCACCCATTCCAGCACGTATAGCGATTCATAGCGCCAGGCAAACTGGGGCAAGAGATCGTCCTCGGGTTCTTCTGCCTCAAGAAATTCACGCTCATCTGGAGACAACCACGCATGCACCTGTGGGAAGCGCTCGGTCAAGTCTATCGAAGGAATAGCTTTATTGGTGGCCACCGATTCTGCCCGCAGGGCAACGATGTATAAAGCCAGCGCTCGTCCCAGTATTTCTGCAGCTGGACGCAATTGCAATTCGTCCTCGCTGACCAGTGGCGGCAAGTGTGCCGGTATTGCCAAACCTTTCTCTGCCAGCAAGGCGTCGGTTCTCGCCTTTCTTTGCCAGGCCTGTGGCGGGTAAGGCACGCTAGCACCTGTTTCTATCTCGCCATCTGCCGCAGCCAGCAAGACATAACCGTGAGGGTCTCGGATATCGCCATCCTGCATGAAGACGATGGCATTCGCTGCCACTGCCCAGTCAGAAAAAGCATCCAGCTGGCTTTCATCTATCCACAGACTGACTTGCTGCTGCACACGCTGTATGTGACGCATCACATGATAACGCTGGTGCGTCATCTGCCCATCGCCACGCTTGAGCACGTAGCCAATAAATCCCTGCAGATGACCATGCATGTCAGGATCATGTAAATCGCGCACGCTATTCAGCTTATGTGGAAAGTTAAGTGGCGGTACATGTGCACATGTGCAATACGCATTGATTAAGATGCTGCTGGCACTGTCGCTGTCTATTTCTTGCACAAATGTCGATACTGATGTGCGTTCACCAGCAGAATCTGCACTGTCATTTGCCGATTTTCCGGAAATTAAATTCTTTAAAATTTTCAGCATGGTGCAGATGGGAAGTGGGCCAAAATTGCCAGTATCGAGACAGTTTTTTGCTGATCTTCTCTATAGGGACAATACATGAAAGGCGCTAGGATAAGAGCAAAGCCCAAGCAGGGGGAGTGCTTTTACAAGTCGAAACAGAATTGGGTATGGGTAACATAGTGGCACGGAAGACTAAACGCAAGCATGTGGAGCAGACCAGTCTAGCCGTCGAATCACAGGCTCAGAGACGTTGACCATGGATGAAAGCACCTCTTGAAATTTAATGCCCACCCTCAACTCTGAACACTTCCAGTGGCGGTGTTTCACCCGGCAACCACTTTTGATGGATCTTCTGGAAACTGCCATCCTTCTTCATTTGTCGCAAGGCATTTTCCCACTGGGTGATCGTGGTAGCCGGGGTTTTCAAGGAAAATGCCAGGTACAATTCCAGGCTGTCGAGCACCATGACTTCTTCTACCTCAGCCGCAGTGCGACCACTTTCCTGCAATACGGAATTGACAGCCAGGCTGCCCTCTACCCACAAATCAAAGCGATGGGCAAACAGCATCTTGGATGAGTTCAAGGGTGAATCAGCCTGGGCCAGATTGATGAAGCCTTTCTTTTTTGCAGCATCAGCGAAGATGCTGCCACGGTAGGCACCAACCGGCAATTTGTAGATTTCACCTTCAAGTGCTTTCAGGCGTGCTGCCTCGCCCTTGCGCGTATAGACAGCAGTTTTGGAAATGGCGATAGGCCCCAGCATATGCATGAGCTTTTCACGCTCAGGTGAACGGCCAAGGCTGAACAGCATGACGTTTTCATCTTCCAGCACGGCCTTGTAGCCACGCGCCCAAGGCACCAGTTGTATGTTTTCCTTGTTGCCCGTCATTGCCTGCAAAGCCTTGACTATATCGACTGCCATGCCATCAATACCAGTCTTGGTCTTGAAGTTCATTGGGGGCCAGTCTTCGGTATAAATGCTCAGTTTTTGTGCCTGTACCGTGGCACTGTGCAGACATAGGAGGCAGGCCAGCACCAGCACAAACACTTGCCGCATGAATATCTGCATGCGAGACAGAGATAAGCGGACTGAAGCTGGCATATTTCCCCTTGGTAGTAAGTCTGCGGGTGGACGTAAGCTGAATAGTACGCCCGTGCCAGAGGCAAGCAAATGCTCTCGTGGTTTTTTCCTGGGATAGGAAACGATGTTTTACGTTGCTGTTATTTTAATTGCAATTAAATTGGCGGGATGCAGCTATCCCTTGAGTTTTTCCAGAGAACTATTGGATATGCGCCTGAGAACTCAAGTGTGCGGTTATTGCTGTATGCGCTATCAAATCCAGTGCAGGCCTGGACTTCCCCTGCTTGTCTGTCCACACCTTGGGCGTCAATGCGCCCGACAGCGACAGGCTGTCACCATCGCCCAGGGCCAGCAAAGTCTCCCGCACCTTGTCATTGAAGGCGATGACATTGCAGATAATGAAGTCACCATCATCTGTGGCTGCTCTCACCTTGCAGGTGACATAGACAGAGCCATTTTGCCCTGCGCGTTCTTCGACCTGGCCGTAAATGCGTCCGGCTATGAGTGCGTCTATCATGGAGTTTTACTTTCGTGTGTAGGAGTTGATTGATTGCGGGAACATACACGCGTTTGACTTGTGATTCAATATTGCTTTTTGTTTTATGAGATTTGTATGCCCAGGCCATAGAAGAACATATCGAGAAGAGCATAGCAATTTGTATGGCGGGAGATATTGTTTCACTAGAGTCACTGGACCGTACTGAAAATGACGATCCAGTGCTGTTGTATTTTTATTGGCTAACTCCTGACATATTACCAATAGCGGACAGTCAGGTTGTTGGAGGTATATGCAGAGTATCCATGAATGGCAATATAGAAATCGCCAGCAGGAGGTGTACCAACAGTGAAAGCTTCGTTGTTACCATTCAAAGCAGGGCGAATTTCCCATTTGCTTAAAGTCGGATAGCCACCCCAGCGAAAATACACATCACCATCACCAATTTGTGATCCGGTCATGTTTACACTCAGATTCCTTGTACCAGCCGGAACTGTGATTTTGAAATATTTCCAGCTATCAGTTGCACCAGAAATACCTTGGACGGTCTGGCCATTAATCAACATCTGCGTAGGTGGCAGGGTATCCATTTTAAAGGCGCGTATTTTTGCATCATACCCGGTGACCGCATTGTAGCTTTGCCAGCCAACTACAAAGTTGCCTGCCATATCCATTGCGACGTTCGGTGCTTCTCCCGAATCTCCATCCGGTGGACTGACATAAAACTCATTTCCAGCAGGTGTTCCATCGCTTCGGAATTGCCGCGCTTTGATGGCTGCCTTGCCAGGTGGTGCTCCAAATGCACTATCGGTATTCCAAGTTGCAACGAAACTGCCGTCATCCATCATTGCTACCGAGAGTGACGGTTCACGCGGCAAGTCTGTCGCGTTAAGTCGTATTGGGTCATTCACAGGGTGGCCCAATACATTATATCTTTGCACGTAGGCATTCCAGATGTTGGTATTGGGCTGATTGTCACTCCAGCCAATGACAAAGCTTCCCGCAGAGTTCATTGCGATTGATCCACCCGTTTGTGTGCCGGCTGTATTCGAGTGTACAGTTGCTGGCGTGTTAGTCGGTGTGCCGGAAGCATCAAACCGGCGCATCCATACATCTGGTACGGACAAGAGAATATTCATCCAGGTGACTGTCATGTTGCCAGCATCGTCAAAAGCCACGCCGCCACCGCCCAGCAGGGCACCATTGGTTGTTTGTGCGATGGGAATAGCATAACCAATCTGTGTACCGGTGGCAGTGTAACGTTTCATGAACAGTGTGTAGCCCAAGGGTGAGGGCTCGGAATATACAGCGACGAAACTTCCGTTGGGTGCGATACTAACTCCACCAGCAGCATTTGGATTGGTACTGTAACGTATAGGAGCGCTAATTAGATTGCCGTTGCGATCATACAGATTAATCAAATACCCGGGCTGAGCGGAAAATTGTGATCGCGACACGACTATAAAATTTCCGGAGCGAGCTGTTGCGATGGCAGTGGCTTGTTCAAAAGGGAGCAGCATCTTGTTGGGAGAAAGTACGCCCGCAGTATCGATGCGTTGCAGATAGTAAGTGTTTTGTGTCTCGTCACGCCAGGCTATCAGCTTTTCACCGGTAGGGCTTGAGACAACTCCTGGTGCCATTTGGTGGCCGGGCAAATAGGTATTGACTGTAATGACGTCGCTAACTGCCCCAGCTTGTACTGCCTGTGATAGTAATGCTGCGCCAGCAACGCAAAAAAGCGAAGCTAAACTTTTGAGTAACATGAGCGTCTTTCGTTGTTGTGAAGTGGAATGAGTCGTAGTCATACAAACTAAGGTTTGATGATTTGTTGCGCAGGATAAATTGACAACAATAAAGAATTGTTATATTAGCATTAAAAATGCATTTTATGCAATCAATACTTTATATTTCCCTTTATTTGCACTAGCCATTCAAGCGGCAGTCCACTCAACTCACTTAACACACTCAAGCCACGCCCACCGAACTACTCCCTCCGGATACTCGCTGCACAACCACTCTGGTCGCAATTCTCTCCGTCATTTCCTGCACATGCGAAATCACGCCAACCTTGCGGCCTTGCGCTTGCAGGCTGTCGAGGGCATCCATGGCGATACGCAGGGTGTCGGCATCCAGGCTGCCGAAGCCTTCGTCGATGAATAGCGATTCGACCTTGATACGGTTACTGGACAAAGATGCCAGACCCAGCGCCAGGGCCAGCGATACCAGGAAAGATTCGCCGCCGGACAGTGAATGCACAGAGCGCTGTTCGTCACCCATGTCCTGGTCGATGACCATCAGTGCCAGTGTATCTGCCACGCGTTGCAGGCGGTAGCGGCGTGAGAGCTGGTGCAGGTGCTGGTTGGCATAAGCCAGCAAGACATCCAGCGTGATTTGCTGGGCATAGTTGCGGAATTTTTTGCCGTCGGCAGCACCTATCAATTCATTCATCTGCGCCCACAGGCGAGTTTGTGCCTCCTGTCCTTGCATGCTGGCGATCAGGTCTTTGGCCTGTTGATGACGCGCCTCATCTTGTGCAAAAACAAGCTGGTAGTGGCTGTATTCTTGCTGGGTTTGTTGACGTTGTTCGTTCAAGTCCTGGAGCAGGGACTGCAGATGTGCAGTCTTACTTGTTTCCGTCCTGGCACTTTCTGGTTCTTGCCCGGTTTCTTCGTGCACTGCTTCTGCTGGCGCAAAGCTCAACGCTGCCGGAAGTTGTTGCAGATGCTGCTGTCTTTGCTGGCTGCGTTCACGCAGTATGGTTGCCGCTTGCTCGACTGCATTGTGAATGGCTTGCATGGCCAGGCGTTCTGCATTGATCCAGGCATGTGTATGTGCCAGCAATTCTCGCAAGTATGCTTCGTCCAGGTTTTCTACAACGGTTTGCTGCTGGCCTATCCATGCGTGCAGTTTTTCCTTGGCGATGTGCAGCTCCTGGTTTTGCTGGGCAATACGCTTGTTGATTTGTTCTTGCGCTTCATGCAGACGTGCCAGTTGCTGGCGTATTTCATCATGCGCTTGTAGTTGGGTTTGCAGTATCGTTTTTGCTTGAGTGATGGACAGTATGAATTGCGCTTCTACGTCACTGACGGCGCGGCCCTGGAATAATTCCTGACGTTTGGCTTGTTGCTGTTTTAATGCAGTATCTGCATCCAGATAACGTTTGTTGCCGTTGGAAAATTGCTCTTCAAGCTGTAGCGATTGTGCTTGAAGTTTGTCGATTTCCAGCTGCATCTTCGCCAGTTGTTCAGCACTTTGCTTGCAGGTGAGTTGATGGCTTTGCCATTGTTGTACATGGGCAGCACATTGACTCTGGAATTCCAGAGGGGCAGCATGCCAGTTGTCTTGCCAACTACTGCCATCGTCTGATTGTGCTGTGAATGCAGGTGCTAACAGGGTCAAGGCTTCATCCAGCTTTTGACTGGCATCCTGTTCTTTTTCTGTCGCTTGTGTCAGGGCGGTGGTGAACTTTTCAACAGCATGGACTAGTGCTGTATGGCTGTCTTTATGTTCTTGCAGGGTGCGGCGTATTTTTTCTGCATTGGCGTATGCCTCATCCTTGGTCTTTGTTGCTTGCTGATAGGCTTGCTCGGCCTTGAGCAATTGTTGCAGTTGTTCTTGCAAGCTTGCTTGTTGCGTGCTTAACCAGGTGCTGGTTTGTTCACTTTCGATCTTGGCATGTTGTAATTCAGCGGTGATACTGTTCGCTTGCCATGTGCTGACTAATACTTGTTCCTGTTGCAGCAATACCGTCAGCTCTTGCTGAAACTGTTTTTGCTGTTGTTGATATTGCTTGTGCTCAGCCGTTGCGGTTGCCATTAACTGGCGCTGGTCTTGTTCGACTTGCTGGCAATGCTTGAGCTCATTCTCCAACTGCACCAGCAAGGCATGCAATTGCAGGTTGCCGGTTTTGTAAGGGTGCTCAGTTGCTCCGCAGACCGGGCAGGCTTGCTCGTCTTGCAGGGTGTCACGCAGGTTTTCTACATTGGCATTGCAGGCGACCTGGGTCAGTTGCAGGCTTCTCTGTGCCTGTTCTTTTGCCGCAATCAAGCTGGGCAATTGAGCCTGGATTTGGGCCGTGGTTTTATCTGTGACAAGCATACTCAACTGGCAGGCTTGCTGCTGAGTTTCCAGAGCTTGCTTGCGTTGTGCCTGCTCGTGCATTTGCCTGTGCAATTCAGCGGCGCTGCCTAATAGCTCGCGTCTCTGGTCGAGTGCCTGTCTTTGCCTTTGTAGATCGGGCAAGTCAAATTTTGCCAGCTTGTCTGCAGCTTCTTCACGTTTTTTTTCTGCAGCTATCCAGCTTTGTTCACTTGCCTGCAGTTGTTGCGCACGTTCTGCCAGCAATTGTTCTTGCTGACTTTTTTGTTTCTGTAGATTAAGTATGCTTTGTTGCTGGTAGTTGGTATCTTTTTTTGCAGTTGCTGCCTGCTTCAGTAATAACTCCCATGCTGTCCAGTTGTCGGCCAGGCCTTGCAAGCCTGCGTGCCGGGTCAGCCATAATTGCAGTTCTTGCTGTTTCTTTTGCAGTTGTGCCAGGTCACCCTGCTTGTTGTGAAGTTGTTGACGCGCAGTTGCCAGTACCTGTTCCGCCTGTGCCTGTGTTTGTTGTGCAGCTAGCCAGTTGCTGCGCAAGATGTTCAGGCTGCTGTCGAGCGACTTGGCTGCATCCAGCGAAGGCGCTGCTTCTTGTAGAGCATGCTCGGCTTGTTGCAACGCTTGCTGTGCCTGCGTCAGCGCCAGATGTTTTTCTTGTGCACTGAGCGTGCCTGTCTGTATGTTGCTGTGGGCTGTAGCGATTTCTGCCTGGCCCTGGCTGATTGCCTGTTGCAGGCGTTCGAGTTCTGTCAGCAATGGGCGGGCAGCTTGTATGCTTTCTACTTGTTGCAGATAGGCTGCTCTTGCTGTGCTCGCTATCTTCTCTTGCTCATGTATTTGCAATTGCTGCTGCGCTTGCTGTACACCCAGCAGCAACTTGCTATCATCTGCATGCCAGCGCAGGTGCGTTTTTAATTCTGTGAGTTGACTATCCAGTTGCGCCAACCTGGTTTTACTTAGGCCCAAGTCAATATCAAGTTGGGTGCGTTCTTCTGTGCTCAGCGGCTTGTTATCCGCCAGACGCACATGAAAACGCTCCAGTGCTTCACGTTCCAGTTTGGCGCGCGCAAAGGCACGTTGTGAAATCTGGCCATAGATGTCGCTACCAGTCAGGGTTTCCAGCAGTTCACCGCGGTCATTGTCATCGGCTTTTAAAAAACTGGAAAATTCGTTCTGTGCGAGCAAAACGGCGCGCGTGAATTGTTCAAACTTGAGGCCAAGACGCTTGATTATTTCTTCCTTGACCTCGGTTTTCTTGCCGCCTATAGGCTGTAGTTGCGGTAACTGGTGCAGTGACATTGCGGTCGGCTGCAAGATGCCTGTGGCTTTATTGCGTGAACGTCGCACACTCCAGCGTGAGCGATAGGCATTGCCATCTGTGCCCACGAAATCCACTTCAGCATAACCTTCGCCAGTACCGCGCCTGAGCAGGTTGCCGGTATCTTGTTGGGTCACTGCATCAGCACCATCCGGCAGTTTTGTCGTGCCAGCCTTGATCAGCCGCGGCGTGTTTTCATACAAGGCCATGCACAGGGCATCCAGCAGGGTACTTTTGCCCGCGCCGGTGGGGCCGCTGATGGCAAACAGGCCAGCAGACTGCAAAGGCTCCTGAGTGAAATCGACAGCAAATTCACCCGCCAGCGAAGCCAGGTTTTTACCGCGTATGGCGAGTATTTTCATAGCCCATTCTCGTCATGCAAGAGTTCACCAAACGCCTGCAGCATGTCGCCCGGTGCATCTTGCTGGTATTTGCCTTGATACAGACGACGGAAGATGTCTTCAGGCTGCAGGCGGTCCAGCGTGTCCTGTATGACTTCTTTATCCGTATTCTCATCTTTCGACTTGCCTGGGTAATGCGGGTCTATCTTCAGCAAACGCAAGGGTTTGCCTGCGATGTAGCTTTCTATGCGCGCACGCAGACCGGGTTCCGGCGCATCCAGTTTTACCTTGACTTCCAGATAGGGATCATATTGCGTGCCTTTGCTGTTATCGACAATGCTAGCCAGATCAAGGCTGTCGAGCGCATCCAGCACGGCAGGCAAGGGCGCTGCATGCTTGGGAATGCGCAAGAGCTGGACTGCACGTGGTACATAGAGGGGTGTTACTTGAGAGAGACTGTCACCATCAACATTCACACACAAAACTTGATGCCGGTAATCGACTTCAGCAAACGACAGGGGCAGGGGGCTGCCGCAATAACGCAGATGTTCTTGCTTGCCCACTTTTTGCGCCAGATGCAAATGCCCCAGTGCCGCATAAGTGATGTGACTGTCGAACATCCTGGCAGACAAGGCTTCAGTGCCGCCGATAACGATGCGGCGCTCAGAGTCTTCGGATATTTCGCCACCGACCATGTGACAATGTCCCATGGCGATGATGGCCTGGCCGGGCTGGCGCAAGCCCAGGGCATGGTCGCCCACCTCTTTGTACAAGCGGGCTATGCCTGCCATGTAAGGGTCACTGGCATTCTCGACCCGGGGCACATCTCCGGGGCGCAGGAAAGGCACGGCCAGGCACCAGGCCACAATCCCGGAATTTTGCCTTATTGGTACTACCATCGCTGACACATCGATACTGCCATCGGCCAGACGCGGCACCATGCCGACGACGCAGATATCCATGCCGTCGAGCAGAGGGCCGGGCGCTTCCAGTCTGGCGGGTGAATCGTGGTTGCCCGCGATGATGATGATATTCAGATCAGGCAGGTGCATCTTGGCCTGTCGCAAAAAACGGTAAAACTGTTTTTGCAATGCGGCTGAGGGATTGGCATTGTCGAAGATGTCACCCGCGATAAGTAATGCATCGGCTTGTTGCTCTTGCAGAGTGATGCACAGCCAGTCAAGAAAATGCTGATGTTCCAGCCCGCGTTCGGCGCTATGCAGGGTTTGGCCCAGGTGCCAGTCTGAAGTATGGATAAAGCGCAAGTGTAGTCCTTTGCCTATGCTTGTGAAGGTGTTAAGCAGGGCAAGTGTAACCGTTTTTACATGGGTATGAAACTTCAGGCAGGGGCGAAGTCGTGAACCGTTTAGTCTGACTTTTTCTCAGACCATCTTCTGCGTAATTTGCGTATCTCCAAAATGCTATTGCCAAGGTTCTTGCGCCAGGCATTGTTTTTCACGCACTGGTATTCCACATAGTGGGTGACACTTGGACTCCAGCGAGTTTTAGAGACATCTTCGCCTACTGAGAGATTGATGCGCTTGAATTCTTGCGTGTAAGACCACTGTATGATCTCGGCCAGCAAGGTAGTCATGACACTGTAGCGGGCAAATTGCAAGTCATAGCCAGAATAGTACAAATACAGTTCTTCACCCATGTCAAAGCCCAGGCGCATGGCGACTACACGGCCATTCAGTTCCAGGCAAAACAAGTGCATGCGGTTGGCAAAATCGCTGTCCAGCAGGGCAGCCATGAAGGCACGGTGCTGGGGGGGAGCAAAATAATCTGGGTGTTCTACCGTATTGGTGGCTCCAGCGCGGGCTGCATGCAGGGCATAAAAATCATTCAGCCTTGGTTTGATTGCCTCAGACCCTTGCCAGACTTGCAGGCCCAATTGCAGATTGTCGCGTGCCAGCGAGTTATAGCAGCGACGCAAGGATTCCTTGATATTGCGCTTGAGCCTGCTTTTAAAACAGGGCCAGCTATCATCCAGAAGGAGGATGAAGTTGGGGATTTCCCTGGCTTGCAGTGGATGAACGGCTGCATTGCTGGCTAAAAATTGTTCAGCATGCAGTTTGGTGTGGATGACCTGGAACTCAGTCAGGCCAAAGGTTTCTTGTCTGGATAAATCTTCCCATTGCTGCAGTATGGTCTCATCATAGGCAGGCAAGGCCAGTGGCGCACGGATCTCGGTCAGGTTGGGATCGGCACCAAAAGGCCGCACATAGCGATAGATGAACAGGCTATGCAAGCCTACATGGGTATTCGTCAGCGGCATGACGGCGACCAACTGCCCATTATCATGCAAGGTGCAGATGGCCAATTCATCCTTGTGATACCAGGATGAATCAGAAAATACTTTCCACCAGGCGTGGTTCCAGTCATAGGTCTGGAAGGGCAATAACTGTGGCACTTGTGTTTCCAGCAGACGCCACGAAGCCGCCAGGGCTTCAAACCCTGCATCTGTATTAACAACAAGTTTTTTTAAATTCGACATTGACGGATAAATCTGGTGATACGTAAGCGCAGGCTAAAAATTAGTGCAGACGAGAATGTTAAATACCGTGTCGCAGAAACTCAGGTTGGGGTTTATGCCATGTAATGCCAGTAATTGCAAGCTTGCTTGAATCTGTGTGATGATTTTGTTGATATTGGTACATGCACCAAGAGCTTAATGGTATTTTCAGAAAATAGAACTTACATCCGCAATTATTGGTCTGAAGTTTAACTTTTATTAAATGGCTGGAAGATTTATGTTTGAACTTGGCAAAACTGAACTCGGCAAAACTATACGCAATTTATTTCCTGTCACCGTACTTGGCCTGATGCCTTTCTTTGTGCAAGCGGCTGAACCAGTGCAGGCCATGCTGGATATCAGAAAACTGGCCAGTGAAGAAATGGCAGGCAGGGCAACTGATAGCAAGGGTAGTGCTCTGGCACGCGATTATATTGTCAGCCGCTTGCAGCAAATTGGTTTGACACCGTGTAAGGATGACTTTGTCCATGAATTTGAATTTCAGCCGCGCCAGGGTGGAGCGCGAAAAGGCAAAAACATCCTGGCTTGCCGCACTGGCAGCATGAACGCACATGCTACAGCCCCAATGATGGCAATTACTGCCCATTATGATCACTTGGGTGAACGTGCTGGCAAGATTTATTATGGTGCTGATGACAATGCTTCAGGAGTGGCGGCGGTATTGGCCATCGCTGAAGCCATGCAAAAGGTCCCGCCACAGCATGATGTCATGTATATCTTGTTTGATGCAGAGGAGTTGGGCCTGAGCGGGTCGCGGGCATATGCGGCCAAGCCTGTCGTCGATCTGGGGCGGATCGGCATCAATATGAATTTCGACATGATAGCCCGTGGCGACAAAGGGGAACTCTATGCCAGTGGCGCATACCATACGCCAGTATTGAAGGATTTGCTGCTCGGCCTGGATGGCAATCAGGGCGTGAAGCTCAAGTTTGGCCATGACAGGCCAGAACAAGGGCAAGATGACTGGACCAGACAATCGGATCACTTACCCTTTTTCCTGGCGGGTGTGCCGCATATCTATTTTGGGGTAGAAGATCACGCCGATTACCACCAGCCTGGCGACACGGTAGATAAAATCAATCCGCAGTTTTATCTGGGCGCGGTGGATTTATTGATCAAGGCCAGCTATGTACTGGACCAGGCCATGTTGACAACAGACTTCAGGATAAAGAGCAAAACCGGACAAACTGCAATATCGAAAAATGGCAGTAAGGGAAATAGATAGGGGAGGGCGGGGAAGGAGAATTCCAGCCTGCGGTCAAGCAGGCTGGAACTGATGCAGGTACTTGCTGTTGATATGCTTAGTTACGCAATTTCATGACAATACGCAATACATACCAGAACATCAGGGCAACAGAAGCAAACAATTGCAATGATGCGCCGACATAACGGTCTTCAGGATAATGATGGATGATGTTGGAGGCATCGTACAAGATGGATGCACCAGCAAAGGCCACCATAGCTACGCAAAAGAATAAGCCTAACTGGAAGCCAAATATCATGCCGCAAGCAATCAGTACCAAAGCAACCAGGCCACACCATTTCAATACACTGCCAAGGAAAGAAAAGTCTTTCTTGGATACATAGGCAATACCCACCAGACCCACAGTGGCCAATACAGTAACCAGGCCAGCCGTGGCAATCGCGCCAGGCGCCACTTCGTTGGCAACGTACAGGATGGGGACGAATATAATGGCTTCTGCCACAATGTAGGCACCCAAAGCGGCATATTGCAGAGGAAGGCTTTCTACAGTGTGCGCAGCGCGCGATGCCAGCCAGCCTATCAGCATAAATGCGCCAAGGATGAGGAACCATGGCAAGTGGCGCATAGCCTGTGCCAAAACCTCAGCGATGCCAGTTTTGAATAAAACAACTTCAATTGCAGTGAACGCCAGAATCGCGCCGCCGAGATGATTGAAGGTCTTGCTGATAAAACGCTCACGCGCTGGACCGTAACCTTGATGGGTGCTTGCCAGTTCCATGGATGTTCCTGTCGTGGGTGTGCCACATGCGCTTGAAGCAGCTATGCAGCTTGGATTAATGAATAAACCTGTAAGAATTGCAAGTCAGCCAGGAGTGTATAAGAAGCAGCCCACACTCGAACATGGCTGTTTCAAAGTGTTTCAAATTGTTGCTTATATAATAAGTATTTGATTTCCTGTGATTTTCTTCAGCAAAAATGAACAGCATGGATTCTTTTAGGAGAGCGAATCAAATACTTCGATATTTTTGACATGTATGCCCAGATAGCGTGTTTTTTACACAAATATGCCTGGTACATAGCAGAAATTTGCCGCTGCCCCCTGCAAACTTCGTGTAACTTACGTCTATAATGCCCGCAGAAAAAAATGCGGGTTTTTTATTGACATCTTTGCACGCTTCCCTCCATGAATACACTCATCTGGTTCGTCATCCTGTATTGGTTCATCTCTGTTGGCATAGGATTATATGCCGCCCGTTATGTCAATAACTCCAAAGACTTTGCGGTCGCAGGTCGCTCCCTGCCCATGTACGTGGTCACAGCAACGGTGTTTGCTACCTGGTTTGGTTCTGAAACCGTGCTCGGGATTTCGTCCACCTTCGTCAAGGAAGGTTTGAAAGGCGTGGTTGCCGATCCTTTTGGCTCTTCCATGTGTCTGGTCTTGGTCGGCCTGTTCTTTGCACGCCCTCTGTATCGCATGAACTTGCTGACTATCGGTGATTATTATCGCAATAAATTCGGTCGTACGGCCGAAGTCCTGGTAACACTGTGTATCGTAGTGTCTTACCTGGGTTGGGTGGCGGCGCAGATCAAGGCCCTGGGCCTGGTGTTCACGGTGGTTTCAGGCGGCTATATATCAATGAATGCAGGCATGATGATAGGTGCTGGCAGTGTGCTGATCTATACCCTCATGGGCGGCATGTGGTCAGTCGCGATTACAGATTTTTTACAAATGATCATCATCGTCATTGGCATGCTGTACATAGGCTGGGAGGTTTCCAGCATGGTGGGCGGTGCTCAAGTTGTCGTAGAGCATGCTGCCAATGCAGGTAAGCTGGATTTCTGGCCCTCGCCTACGCCCAGGGAGTCTCTATGGTTCTTTGCTGCCTGGATCACCATGATGCTGGGTTCGATACCCCAGCAGGACGTGTTTCAGCGCGTGGCCTCATCGAAGAATGAGAAAATTGCTGGCAATGCATCGGTATTGGGTGGCGTACTGTATTTCTGCTTTGCCTTCATCCCCATGTTCCTGGCGTATTCGGCGACACTGATCGACCCCAAGATGGTCGAGAGCCTGATAGACAAGGACCCGCAACTGATACTGCCAACCCTGATCATGACCAAGGTGCCTATGCTGGCCCAGGTGATGTTCTTTGGTGCCTTGCTGTCGGCGATCAAGAGTTGTGCAAGTGCAACTTTATTGGCGCCATCCGTCACTTTCTCAGAAAACATACTTAAACCATTTTTTCCAAAGCAAAGTGACAAGCAATTCCTGTTTATGATGCGTGCTGTTGTTCTGGTATTCACCGTTATCATTACCTTGTTTGCCATGAATACCAATTCCAGTATCTATAAAATGGTGGAAAATGCCTATAAGGTGACACTGGTTTCCGCTTTTGTACCACTTGCTTTTGGCCTGTACTGGAAACCTGCGACCACCCAGGGTGGCCTGGCCTCCATCATCCTGGGGATTGTTTCCTGGGTCAGCATGGAAGTCTTTGCTCCCGATGGCTTGTGGCCACCACAACTGGTGGGTGTACTAATGAGTTTGACAGGTATGATAGCGGGGTCTTTGCTGCCGCAAATTGTCCGCAAGAAGCTGGTGGTTTGATACCAGCTTGGATACGGGCATGATGCAATGCGCAAATTCTGGCTAAAAACCTTTATAATTCAGGGTTTTATCAGTTTTTTTAGGGCTTAGCCATGCCGATTTATGCTTACCGTTGTGAAGAATGCGGGTTTGCCAAGGATGTACTGCAAAAGATTTCTGACGAACCGCTCAGTGTCTGTCCGACTTGCGGCAAGTCGTCCTTCCGCAAACAAGTGACTGCTGCCGGTTTTCAGCTCAAGGGCTCAGGCTGGTATGTGACAGATTTTCGTGGTGGCTCTGGTGGAAGTGCGGCAGCACCTGCGACTGACGAGGCGGCAGCCACGCCAGCACCTGCTGCAACACCAGCGGCTGAAACCAGTGCGCCGGCACCAGCCAGCGATGCTGGCAAGGCTGCCTGATTTATTTTTTATCCCTTATTGTTGCCGTTTAATTCATAAAGCTAACCATTACCATGCGTAAATACTTTATTACTGGCTTGCTGATTCTAGTACCTCTGGCAATCACGCTGTGGGTGCTGCATGCCATTATCAGTACCATGGACCAGTCCCTGTTGCTGTTGCCTACTGAGTGGCGACCAGAAAAACTGGTTGGTTTCAAGATGTTGGGTATAGGCACGGTCCTAACCTTGCTCATCGTCTTTGTGACGGGTTTGCTGGCGCAAAACTTTATTGGCAATTACGTCATCAGGGCCTGGGAAAGCCTGTTGCAGCGCATTCCTATCGTCAGTTCCATCTATTCCAGCGTGAAACAGGTATCGGATACGCTGTTCTCATCATCCGGCAATGCCTTCCGCAAAGCCGTACTGATTGAATATCCGCGCCGTGATTGCTGGACCATCGGTTTTCTGACCGGTGTACCGGGTGGCGATGTGGTTAATCACCTCAAAGGCGATTTTGTCAGCGTGTATGTGCCGACAACGCCAAATCCGACTTCCGGCTTTTTCCTGATGTTACCCAGGGATGAAGCCATAGAACTGGACATGAGTGTCGATGCCGCACTCAAGTATATTGTTTCCATGGGCGTGGTGGCTCCCGAGCATCTCCCCACCAAATAAATGATGCGGTTATCCACTGCATCAAATCATTTTTAATTTTGAATACAGACAGGTAAGAAATATGTCCATGCGTACCCAATACTGCGGCCTCACTACAGAGGAATTACTCGGCCAAACCGTCAGCCTCTGTGGCTGGGTGCATCGTCGTCGCGATCACGGCGGCGTGATCTTCATTGACTTGCGTGACCGCGAAGGCCTGGTGCAGGTTGTTTGCGATCCTGACCGTGCTGATGTGTTCAAGGCCGCAGAAACTGTACGTAACGAATTCTGCCTGCGTATTACTGGCCTGGTGCGTAGCCGCCCAGAAGGTACTGGCAATAGCAACCTGAAATCCGGCAAGATCGAAGTGCTGGCGCATGAAGTGGAAGTCTTGAACCCATCCGTCACGCCACCATTCCAGCTCGATGATGACAACCTGTCTGAAACAACACGCCTGACTCACCGCGTGCTGGACCTGCGTCGTCCGCAAATGCAAAACAATCTGCGCCTGCGCTACAAGGTGGCGATGGAAGTGCGTAAATTCCTCGACGCAAACGGCTTCATCGATATCGAAACACCAATGCTGACCAAGTCCACGCCAGAAGGCGCACGTGACTACCTGGTGCCATCCCGCGTCAATGCTGGTAACTTCTTTGCACTGCCACAATCCCCGCAATTGTTCAAACAATTGCTGATGGTCGCCAACTTTGACCGTTACTACCAGATTACCAAGTGCTTCCGCGATGAAGACTTGCGTGCTGACCGCCAGCCAGAATTTACCCAGATCGATTGCGAAACTTCTTTCATGAATGAGCAAGAGATTCGCGACATGTTTGAAGGCATGATACGTCTGGTATTCAAGAACACCCTGGACATCGACCTGCCAAACCCTTTCCCGGTGATGGATTTTGCGGATGCCATGGGCCTGTATGGTTCCGACAAGCCAGACATGCGCGTCAAACTGCAATTCACAGAATTGACAGATGTGATGAAGGATGTTGATTTCAAGGTATTCGCCGGTGCCGCCAATATGGTCAATGGCCGTGTAGTCGGTTTGCGCGTACCAGGTGGCTCCAACATGCCACGTTCTGAAATCGATGCTTACACGCAGTTCGTTGGTATCTACGGCGCCAAAGGCCTTGCTTACATCAAGGTCAATGACAAGGCGCAAGGCCGTGATGGTTTGCAGTCACCCATCGTCAAGAATATCCACGACGCTGCATTGGCACAAATCCTGGAACGCACAGGTGCGCAAGATGGCGACCTGATTTTCTTCGGTGCTGACAAAGCCAAAGTCGTCAATGACGCTATCGGCGCATTGCGTGTCAAAATCGGTCATAGCGAATTCGGTAAAGCCAATGGCTTGTTTGAAGATGCATGGAGGCCACTGTGGGTAGTTGACTTCCCGATGTTCGAACATGATGAAGAAAACGACCGTTGGACAGCGACTCACCATCCATTCACGGCACCAAAAGATGGTCATGAAGATTTGATGGAAACTGATCCGGGCAAATGTATTGCAAAGGCGTATGACATGGTCTTGAATGGTTGGGAACTGGGCGGCGGTTCTGTCCGTATCCACCGCGCAGATGTACAAAGCAAGGTGTTCCGCGCATTGAAGATCGATGCTGAAGAAGCGCAACTGAAATTTGGCTTCTTGCTGGATGCACTGCAATACGGCGCGCCTCCGCATGGTGGACTGGCTTTCGGCCTGGACCGTATCGTCACCATGATGACAGGTGCAGAATCCATCCGTGACGTGATCGCCTTCCCGAAAACTCAGCGTGCCCAGTGTCTATTGACACAAGCACCGTCTGAAGTTGATGAAAAACAATAGCGTGAACTGCATATCCGTTTGCGCGCAGCAGAACCAAAAATTGCGTAATCTTTAATCTGCAAAGCCGGCTAGTTAATGAAACTGAGATTATTGAAACTGCAATCAATGAAAAGAGTATGCGAGTGAATAACAAGACAGCTTTATTTTTATTGTTGAGCAGTAGTTTATTGCTCGCCGCTTGCGGAGAAAAGAAAACCGAGCTTGGTGAGGGTTCTTCTGAAGTGACTGGTGCTGCCGGTCCTGCTGGTGCCAAGGGCGCCAGCAAGACCCTGGTGAAGTGTGATGCGCCAGTGGCGACCTTGTCACTGGTGGAAAATCCTAACGGCTATACCCAGATCAGTCAGTACAATCTGCCGTCTTCACCTGTGCCGTTGATACGCCTGCTGGCCCAGCAAAGCGGGTGCTTCCGGGTGGTGGACCGTGCGTCTGGCCTGAAAGCTGTGATCAACGAGCAGGAACTGAAAGACCAGGGCATCATTCGCAAGAACTCTACTGTTTCCAAAGGCAAGGGGTACGAAGCGCAATACACCATGACGCCTAGCCTGACTTTCTCTGAGAGCAAGGCTGGCGGTGGAATAGGTGCCATCATGGGCATGATTCCTGTCCTGAGGAATTTTGTAGGGTATGCTGAAAAAGTCAGTTTCAAAGAGGCACAAGTAGCCTTGTTGTTAACTGATAATGAAACCACTGAGCAGGTAGCTGCCTCTACAGGTTCAGCCAAGTCCACTGACCTGGGCCTTGGGGGGCTGGCTTTTGGTGCAAATGGTGGTGGTTTTGGCGCAGGCTGGAGCAATACCAATGAAGCCAAGGTCATCGTCGCCGCCTTTCTGGATGCGCACAACAAGCTGGTGCCGCAAGTCAGGCAATTGCAGGAAAAAGAATTGCCGCCGGCTGTGCCAGTGAAGAAGTGAGTTTTTATTTGTCTGACCTGAAAGGCCTGCTTTGCAGGCCTTTTTGCATATTGCTGCATCGCATGAGTTGTTAGAAGTCGCTAGATTTGCTAGCAGCGAGAAATTTATATGCATTCCTTTGTTCCAGATCTATGGCAATGCAATAAAAATCCCTCAATGTAAACTCTTGTTTCCTTGAAAAGCGTAGCTCAAAAAAGCTGCTATAAAGAAACAAGTGGCCGAGACTGTCGTGCTTGTGCTGATGGTAAGTGTTTACTTATAAGGAGATTAAGATGGAATGTTTTTCAGCTAAATTATTGCCTGTAGTATTGAGTATGCTTGTATGTGTGCCGTTCGCACATGCGGCCAGTGAGCATGGAACCGAAGCCGAAGCTCAGGACATGGTCAAAAAAGCCGTTGCCCTGGTCAAGTCAGCTGGTGCAGAAAAGGCCTATAAAGTGTTCACGGATCATCCCGATGGTGCATTCAAGGAAAAGGACTTATATGTCTTTGTGTACGACTTTGACGGAAATTGCCTGGCGCAGGGGGCCAACGCAAAAATGGTCGGTAAAAATTTGATGACCATGAAGGATGTAGACGGCAACGCCTTCATCAAAGGCATGATAGACCTGGTGAAAACCTCATCCAAAGGCTGGTATGGCCCCTACAAGTTCAATAACCCTGCAACTCAGAGCTATGAATTAAAACGTTCCTATTGTGAGCGTGGCGCTGGTGACAGCATGGTTTGCGTGGGTACTTACTTCGAGAAGAAATAAATCATACGAACCAGCCTGGCAAAAATACTGCATGCCAGAGTTGCTATCGTTTTAGCGGCATTCTACTGAGCATATCGTTCAGGGAATGCCGTTTTACTTTCTGAGATCAAATATGGATGCGCCAAAGGGGTTAGAATGGTGGTTTTGAAAACTCCGGATCATCATTTCGGCCTGGCATGTCAACGCACAAAATCCCTGAATCTGTCCTGGTAGTTATTTACACCGCTGCACTTGATGTTCTCTTGCTGGAACGCGCTGACAAGGCCGGATTCTGGCAATCTGTCACAGGCTCGAAAGATACCGTCGATGAAGCGTGGCAGAGCACCGCCATCCGTGAAGTGGCAGAAGAAACCGGTATAGACGCCCTGCAATATGACTTGCAAGACTGGGGTTTGACCAATATATATGAAATCTACCCGGTCTGGCGGCACCGCTATGCACCAGGTGTGACGAAAAATACCGAGCATGTGTTTGGCCTGTGTGTCAGTTCTGATGTCGCAATAAGGCTGGCACCACGTGAGCATTTGCAATATCTATGGTTGCCCTGGCAGGAAGCAGCGGACAAATGTTTCTCCGCATCGAATGCTGAAGCCATACTGCAATTACCGAAGCTGATCAAGGTTTAATAAGCCAAAGGGAATCTCCATGAAGTTGCGCATTGCCACCTACAATATCCACAAGGGCGTCAGTGCATTTGGCCGCAAGGCCCGCATCCATGGCATCAAGGAAGCGATAGACTTGCTTGATGCGGATCTGGTGTTCCTGCAGGAAGTGCAGGGGCAGCATGATTTGCATGCAGAAAACCACACGCGATGGCCGCAAGAGGGGCAGCATGATTTTCTGGCTGGTCAATCCCATGAGGCCGTATATGGCATGAATGCCGTGTATGAACACGGTCACCATGGCAATGCCCTGTTAAGCCGTTATCCGATTGCGTCCTTTGTCAATCATGATGTGTCTGACCATGCCTATGAGCAGCGCGGTATTTTGCATGCCATTGTACAGGTGGAAAAAGTCCAGATACATTGCTTTGTTATCCATCTTGGTTTGTTTGCCGGCAGCCGCCGTCGCCAGATACAGGCACTTATACACACCATCCAGCAAGATGTTCCGTCCAATGCGCCGCTGGTGATTGCCGGTGATTTCAATGACTGGAGCCAGCGCCTGAGCCAGACTTTGTATCAGGAGTTGGGTGTCTTCGAAGCCTTTGATGTCGATGGCAAGCATACGGCATCACGTTTTTCCCTGAAGGGTATGCGCAACATGTTGAGCAAGAACAGTGGTAGTCATGCCCGCACCTTCCCTGCTGGTTTGCCTTGGTTATGTCTGGATCGCGTGTATTTGCGCGGCTTCAAGGTAGAAGAAGCACATGTCATGAAAGGTGCACCATGGACGACGTTGTCGGATCATGTGCCGATTACTGCCAGCCTGGTATTGCTGGATCAAGCTGAAAGCGCATGAGTAAGCTGCATTTCACCGAAGGCAATGATGTCGAGCTCTTGCACAGTGGTGCACAGTTTTTCCCTGCCCTGATTTCATCGATAGATCAAGCACAGCATGAGGTTTATCTGGAGTCCTATATCTTTGCAACTGACCATACTGCACAAATGGTACAGGCAGCACTGGTGCAGGCAGCAGCGCGTGGCGTCAAAGTCAGGGTCGTCATAGACTGGATAGGCAGCGACAGACAGGCAGCATTGAGCTTAACCCAGCGTTTCAATGAGCAGGGCGTAGACTGCCGCTGCTTTAATCCCTGGTTCAAACGCGGCCTGGCACGCACCCACAGAAAAATCTGTGTGGTTGACAGGCAAATCGCCATTGTCGGCGGTTTGAATATCATCGATGACAACATTGCTGATGATGGCTCAGGTTTGGTATTGCCTTTTCCAAGATGGGATTTTGCTGTGACAGTAACTGGTCCCCTGGTTGCGAATATCCATCTGGAAGTGGACGCGCAATGGCGCAAACTCGGCAAACTGGATTTGCGCACACGCTTTGCCCTGATGCAGCATCTGCGCGCGGATGCCAAGGTTGCCGGCAAACAAATCACCTCGGCAGCATTGGTAGTACGCGACAATTTGCGCAATCGCGCCACCATACAAAGAGCCTACCTGCATGCGCTGGGCATGGCAAGATCACGCGCCATTCTGGTCACACCCTATTTCGCACCTGGAAGGAAATTTCGCCGCGCCCTGATATCTGCTGCCACTCGCGGAGTCGATGTAGTGCTCTTGCTCGGCGTTGGCCAGTTTGCGCTGCAGGATGCGGTATCACAATCTTTTTATCCCAAATTATTGGCAGCCGGTGTGCGCATAGTCGAATATGGCAAGACGCAACTGCATGCCAAAGTTGCTGTCATTGATGAGGACTGGGCTACGGTAGGCTCCAGCAATTTTGATGGCCTCAGTCTGTTCGTCAATCACGAAGCCAATATCGTTGTCCGCGACAAGGCATTTGCCGCCAGTCTGGCGCATGAACTGGAATTGGGCATTGCCGATGGCACAGAAATCTTTGCCGACGATGTGCAAAAGAAGGCCTGGTACAAGCGAGCCTGGCATGGCACGGCTTACCTGATTTACCGTGGTCTCATGCGCATCGTCACCTTTGGGCATTACGGATGAAATTGCACGGTGTGGATTTCACATCAGCACCCTCACGCCGCAAAGGCATCACGATTGCCAGTGGCCAGATGGAAGGTGATGTACTGCGCCTGGAATCCCTGCAAACACTCAGCGACTTCACTGCTTTTGACGCTTGGCTCATGCAGCCTGGCCCCTGGCTGGCAGGTTTCGACTTGCCATTTTCCCTGCCACGCGAACTGGTAGAACATCTGCACTGGCCAGCTAACTGGGCAGATTTGATGCGTCATCTGCAAACACAGACACGTGCCGAACTGCGCCTGCAATTCAAGGCCTTTTGTGATGCCCGCGCAGTTGGCAATACATTCGCTCACAGGGCAACCGACATTCCTGCAGGATCATCACCGTCAATGAAGTGGGTGAATCCACCCGTCGCCTACATGCTGCACGCAGGCGCCCCGCGCCTGCTGGATGCCGGTGTCAGCATCCCCGGCATGTATGAAGGCGACCCGCAACGCATCACCCTTGAAGCCTACCCCGGCATGGTGGCACGCAGCATCACCAAAGCCTCGTATAAAAGTGACGACAAAAGCAAGCAAACACCAGAGCGCCAGCAAGCACGCGAGCTGATCGTTACCGCTTTGGAGGCGGGAACAACACCCTGGAAAATCAAGCTGGACCTGGGTCGCTATAAGACAGGACTCATAGCAGACGGCAGCGCCGATTTGCTCGATGCGGTGCTATGCATGTTGCTGGCTGCATGGGCATGGCAGAGACGGGAAGATAATTATGGCTTGCCAGAATTTGATGCGCTGGAAGGCTGGATAGTTGGGGCATGAATAATTTCCTATTACCTGGTTTTTAATCGCATCACATACTCAGCGATACCATAAGCCAGCCCCGCATAGACAGCCAGCCTGGGGTCAAAAACGGCCAGTGCAAGTGCGCCGCAAATGCAGCCTGTTGCACGGTACAGGGAGTCTTCTCCCTGTATTTTTGCCTGTAACGCAGATGCCATCGCCGCTACTGCCAAGATGATGGCACTGTAAAAAAACCAGTCAAAAAAATGATTCGGATTGACATCGAAGACCGAGGCAGCAAAGGCGGCTTCTGGAAAAATGTCTTGTTCAATCTGTAAAGCGAAAAAGCGCGAGAAGTCAAACCGTGGAATCAGGGAACTTGCATATGTGACCGAGCAAACCAGAATCAGCGCCAAGCCACCTTTGAACAATGAAAACAAGCTCCAGTGGCTTGGATGCTTAGCTAGCCACGCCAGACTGGCAGGGCATCTGTTTTCATCTGTGGTTGGGAATAGGTTTTTCAAACTCAAGAACATGCCAAGGCAGGTCAGCAGCATGAATGAGAGATACACCAGATTGCGGGTAGTGTTGCGGGCATCCTGAAATCCTGGCTGTGCATATAAAAGTCCCATGGTCAGGGCGGTGATTGCGGCAAGTACGAACCCTGCGTATCCGTGTCTCTGAGGCCAGTGCGACCGACCCGCCCAGATATGCAGCAAGGGTGTACACATTGCATAAGAACCCAGCAATAGTAACAGCATGAACAGTAATTTCATGACCAAGCCAGCCATGCTCAGTCCCCGGTCATACAGATTAGTCGCCACACCAGCAAGCAACCAGATAAGCGGTGCAAACACAGGTGCCAGCAGATAAGCCTGAAAGGGGATGTGCTGTGCATTGATGTTGTGATTATCAATCGGCATCGCTTTTTATTAATTGCCACAAGAATTCACTATATGTGTCCCCCTGCGGTAATTCATAGTCCGTCTTCAAGACTTTTCTTGTGCTGATGACCTCTTTATTTTCTTTTGGATTAAAGCCGACTTTTTCTTCTTCGACCATGTACAAGCCAGTGCCGCGCTTTTGCCATAGCGGCAGGGCCTTGAAATTGATATCCCTGCTTTGCAGTAATGCTTCTTTCTCTGCCAGTGACTTGCCTTCTATGAAGCTGGTGGTTTCGTTTTGTGATTTTCCTTCTTTCCTGAGTTGCCAGTAGCAATGTGCATTCAGGGCATTTCTGTTGGCATCTTCATTGCGCCAGCGAAAATAATCAACGACCAGTTTCTGAGTGGGTAGCTGGCAGATGCGACAATCGAAGGCAGCAATTTGGCCCAGCATGAGGCTGAATTTGGCAGAGGCTTCACCCGCCAACAGGGAATTGTATTTTCTTAATTTGCGGCCAAAGGCATTGATATGCAGGTCAAACAGCAAGGAAATTTCATCACTCTGGTTATAGGCATAGATAACCTTGAAGCCGCAATTCATCAGATGTTTGCAGGTTTCCACCATCAGATCGCGGAACCTGATATCAAATGGTGTTTCAAATGCGCATGTTTCTTTGGTCAGGCGGGTAAAGCCGCGGCCATCGATGCGGGCGACCATATACTTCCCGGTGGGGACGTAATCATCATGCGCAGTTTCATAGCCGCGCATGACTTTTTCCAGTTCATCAAACTTCATTTTTTCCAATCAGTGGCAGTCAATTTACCATCTATAAAATCGACGTAATACAAATGTTCAAAGCCCTCATCATAGTCAGGGATTTCCAGTTTTCTATGCGTATCCAGTATGCCGACCTTTGGCACCAGGTCCTTGCCTTGTCGCTGGCTATTCCATGCCAGCGCTCTATCGAGATCAGTCTTGAAGTAATACGCAGTCACCGGCCATTGCCTGGCCTTGATCTGTTCCAGATAGCTAGCCCGGACTTCTCTTGTTGGATTTGTGTTGTCAATGAGAAAAGGCATGCTGGTGTCAAAACAAAAATCCAGCAGGCGTTGCTGACGGTTTTTGGTTTTCAGCAAGTCATTGCTGATACGCAGGTGGCTATTGAAAAAGCGTTCTTTGTAAAAAGAAGATTTACCGCTGGCCTGTAGTCCTATGAAGATGATGGCTTCCATTTGCATGCATGCTAGTCCGTTTAGCATGCATTATTACATACGTGTCAGCCACTAGCCCAACCGTGTAACAGCCTTGATGCCGTCGGTGATGAAGCGCACTAAATAGGGTGCTGCCACATCAGCCTGTCTGGCAGGGCACAGGCCATCAGAGAGACGTTCTATGCGGGTATCGACGACATGGTGTAGCAGGGCACCGAGAGCAAACTGATAGCTCCAGTAGATACTGTCCGCCCGGGCATGGGGCAGTGCATCATGCAAGGCGGCGATGAATTCGCGTGCCATGGGGTCGTAGAATTCTCGGGTGATGCGTTCGCTGGCTTCGTGTTGGTCAATCACGCCGCGCATGACCATGCGCGAGAAGTTTGCGCCTTCGGCTTTTTCATTGAGTTTCAATACTGGCAGCACGAAGGCGGCGATGATGGCATCAAGCGCCGTGCCTTGCGGACTTTGTGTGCGGGCATGACGCAAGCCGTTAAGGCGGTCAGCAATATAGCCACTGTGGTGCTCGTAGATGGCGTGGTACAGCTCATTCTTGGCACCAAAATAATAACCGATCAGGGCGATGGGCACCCCAGCCTCATGGGCGATGTCGCGTATGGACACGCCCTCGTAGCTTTGTGCGGCAAAGCATTTCTCTGCGGCAATGAGAATCGCGCGCTTTTTTCCACTTAGTTCTTCAACAGAGCTCATGAGCTGATCCGACCAAATTGGCAAACATGCGAAAGTGCATAAATAAATGCAAAAACTCTACCGAATTGTACGGTCGTTCAGTTTATTGTCTATGCGCACTGCAACATGGCTCAATTTAGTGACACGCTTTGTTGTATGCACAAACATTGGGCGAAAATGCCTAGGATTTGACTGACAGCTGCCATAAATTGCATCAAAATAGAATGAACGTATTTTTAGGTCCATACTGGATCAATTGACCCAGACATCCTGTAAAGAAAAGCGACACCTTCATGAGCGACACCACCCGTATCGATAAATGGCTATGGGCAGCCAGATTCTTTAAAACCCGCAGCCTGGCAACCAGTGCCATAGAGCTGGGACGCGCTTTGCAAAATGAGCAGCGCGTCAAACCCGCACACAACGTCAAAGTTGGCGACCTGATTGAGGTGCAGCAGGCTGAACAGGTGTGGCAGGTCAGGGTATTGCGCATACTGGAAACGCGAGGCTCGGCGACCATCGCCCAGACCATGTATGAAGAAACCGCTGAGAGTGCAGCAAAACGCGCCAAAGTGGCAGAAGACAGGAAGTATTTCCGGGAACCGACAGCGAAGCTGACAACTAGACCAACCAAGCGTGACAGAAGGCAGCTGGACCAGGCGCATAATCACGAATAAGCCAGGGCTGAGCGGAAAGCAAAAAAAACGAGACGGCAGGAGGAAAAACATAATAGATACTCTCCTCTAAAGACGCAATCTGGTTTGACTTTTCAGGCGCTGTGCATAATAGTACGAGCGTTCGATAAATTCATTTGTTTGCATCACTTTTTGCTTCACTTAATGGTCACTACGGGCAGACATGAATCTTTTCAACACAATCAATGTAATATGAATATGACATCAAAATTCATGCGCAAGGGGGAATTGACCCGCGCCGCCATTCTGGATGTAGCCCTGGACGCTGCCAGCCGTGATGGTATCGAGGGGCTGACCATAGGTTTGCTGGCCGACAAGATGAACATGAGCAAGTCAGGCGTGTTCGCCCATTTCGGTTCGCGTGAAGATTTGCAGATCGAAGTGCTGAAGCTTTACCACCATCATTTCGAGCAAGAGGTGTTTTATCCAAGCATGAAAGAAGAACGTGGCTTGCCGCGTTTGCAATCCATGTTTGCATTATGGGTCAAGCGCGTCACGGTAGAGATTGCATCTGGTTGTATCTATATCAGCGGTGCTGCCGAATACGATGACAGGGCTGGGCCCATCAGGGATGAACTGGTTGGTATGGTCCACGCGTGGCAGGGTGCCTTGCACCGCGCTGCTGCACAGGCGATACAACTTGGCCATTTGCGCAATGATGTTGAACCTGAACAGATTGTGTATGAAATGTATGGCCTCATATTAGCCCTGCACCATGATGCGAGATTCTTGCGCAAACCGGGTAGCGTAGGCCGTGCCGAAGTCGGATTTGAACGAATGATCGAGTATTACGCGCCGGTGCAGGTCACAGCCTGAATTTAGCAGGCTTTAATAGACACCGTCGCAAACAATTTGTATCCACATTTACCGTTTTAACTTTGCCGTCAGGAGAAAATCATGGGTCAATATATCGCTCCATTGCGTGATATGCAGTTCGTGTTGCATGAGCTGTTGAATGTAGAAGAAGAATTGAAACAGCTGCCTAAACATGCTGATGTTGATGGCGACATCATCAACCAGATTTTGGAAGAAGGCGGCAAATTCACTTCCAATGTATTGTTTCCACTGAACCACTCCGGTGATCGCGAAGGCTGCCACCACGACAAGACCAACCACACCGTCACAACACCAAAAGGCTTTAAAGAAGCCTACAAGCAATACGTGGAAGCCGGCTGGCCTGCATTGTCTTGCGACCCAGAATTTGGCGGCCAGGGCTTGCCACTGGTGGTCAACAATTCTTTCTATGAAATGTTGAATTCATCCAACCAGGCATGGTCCATGTACCCAGGCCTGTCGCATGGTGCCTATGAATGTATCCACGAGCATGGCACACCAGAACAAAAGTCCCTGTACCTGCCTAAGCTGATCTCTGGCGACTGGACTGGCACCATGTGCCTGACCGAGCCACATTGCGGTACTGATCTGGGCATGCTGCGTTCTAAAGCCGAACCACAGGATGACGGAAGCTACAAAATCACAGGCGCAAAGATTTTCATCTCTGCCGGTGAGCATGACATGTCCGACAACATCGTCCATCTGGTACTGGCACGTTTGCCAGGTGCGCCAGAAGGTTCGAAAGGTATTTCCCTGTTCATCGTGCCTAAATATCTGCCAAATGCAGATGGCAGCAATGGCGAACGCAATCCTATTTTCTGCGGCGCGATCGAAGAAAAAATGGGTATCCACGGCAATTCTACTTGCCAAATGAATCTGGACGGTGCAACTGGCTGGTTGATTGGTGGCCCGAACAAGGGTTTGAATGCGATGTTTGTGTTCATGAATGCCGCACGTCTGGGCGTGGGTATGCAAGGTCTGGGTCTGACGGAAGTCGCTTACCAAAATGCATTGGTATACGCCAAAGACCGTATCCAGATGCGCAGCCTGTCCGGCCCTAAGGCACCGGACAAACCAGCTGACCCTATCATTGTTCATGCTGATGTACGCCGCATGCTGTTCACGGCAAAAGCCTATGCAGAAGGTGCACGTGCATTTTGCTCCTACGTCGCCCTGCAACTGGACAAAGAACTGAATCACCCTGATGAACAAGTCCGTAAAGATTGCGCTGACGAAGTCGCCCTGTTGACACCAGTCATCAAAGCCTTCATTACCGACAATGCCTGGACCGCAACGTCCGAGTGCCTGCAAGTTTACGGTGGCCACGGTTTCATCGCTGAATGGGGCATGGAACAGTACGTACGCGATGCTCGCATCAACATGATTTATGAAGGCACAAATACAGTACAGTCCCTCGACTTGCTGGGCCGTAAAATTTTGATGGACAATGGCGCAAAATTGCGCAAGTTCGGTGCCAAGGTTCAGGCATTTGTTGAAGCCAATGGCACGAACGAGGCAATGGCAGAATTCATCACGCCATTGGCTGAGTTGGGTGATAAAGTCACCAAGCTGACCATGGAAATCGGCATGAAAGCCTTCCAGAATCCAGATGAAGTCGGCGCTGCTGCCGTACCTTACCTGCGTGTGGTTGGTCATCTGGTCTACAGCTATTTCTTTGCAAAAATGGCAAAAATTGCTCTTGAAAAACAAGATTCTGGCGACAAATTCTATATCTCCAAACTGGCAACAGTGCGTTTCTACTTTGCCCGCCTGTATCCGGAAACAGCAATGCTGATCCGCCAGGCACGTTCTGGTTCTGCCAATTTGCTGGCACTCGAAGCTGACTTGTTCTAATCAAACATTCGCGCCATCCCATGTGGATGGGCTGGCGCGAAACTCTTGAGGTTAAAAATGACCAATTTCATCGTTAAAAAAGTCGCCGTTCTGGGCGCTGGCGTGATGGGTGCGCAAATTGCTGCTCACTGTATCAATGCAAAGATACCTGTAGTCCTGTTTGATTTGCCAGCCAAGGAAGGTCCTAAGAACGGCATCGTCCTGCGCGCTATCGAGAACCTGAAAAAGTTGAATCCTGCTCCACTGGGTAACAAGGATGACGCAGCTTTGATCGAAGTCGCGAACTATGAAGACAACCTCGACGTGCTGGCTGGTTGCGACCTGATCATTGAAGCCATTGCAGAACGCATGGACTGGAAACATGATCTGTATAAAAAAGTGTCCCCGCACATTGCACCGAATGCGATCTTCGCATCCAACACTTCCGGTCTGTCCATCACGGCCCTTTCTGATGGCTTTGATGCAGAACTGAAAGCCCGTTTCTGCGGCGTGCATTTCTTCAACCCACCACGCTATATGCACTTGGTGGAGCTGATCCCTACCGTAGCTACCCGTCCAGAAATCATCGACCAGCTCGAAGGCTTCCTGACTACTTCTCTGGGTAAAGGCGTGGTGCGCGCCAAAGATACACCTAACTTCATTGCCAACCGCGTCGGTATCTTCGGCATGCTGGCAACGATTTATGAAGCAGAAAAATTTGGTTTGACCGTTGATGTTGTCGATGATCTGACAGGTAAAAAACTGGGCCGCGCTTCTTCCGGTACTTTCCGTACTGCAGACGTGGTTGGTCTCGATACCATGGGCCATGTCATCAAGACCATGCAAGACAATCTGTCTGATGATCCTTTCTTTGCTGTCTACAAAACACCTGAAGTGCTGGCCAAACTGGTTGCTGCAGGTGCATTGGGTCAAAAATCCGGTGCAGGTTTTTACAAAAAAGTCGGCAAGGACATCCAGCGTCTGGACTTCGCTACAGCACAATATGTGACTGGCGGTGCTAAGGCTGACGACGTCGTTGCCCGCATGCTGAAAGAAAAAGATCCGGTCAAAAAAATGAAGACCCTGCGTGAATCGACCAATGTACAGGCACAGTTCCTGTGGGCGATTTTCCGCGATGCCTTCCATTACATCGCTGTTCATGGTGCGACGATTGCCGACAATGCACGCGACATCGACTTCGCGATGCGCTGGGGCTTCGGCTGGAATGTGGGCCCGTTCGAAACATGGCAGGCATCTGGCTGGCAAGAAGTCGCTGGCTGGGTCAAGGAAGATATCGACGCAGGCAAGGCACTGTGCAATGCACCGATGCCAGCATGGGTATTTGATGGCCGCACAGGTGTGCATACTGCTGAAGGCTCATGGTCTCCAGCAAGCAGCACTTACGTGCCACGTTCCAACCTGACTGTGTACGATCGTCAAGCCTTCCGTGCTCCAGTATTGGGTACAGGCGCAGCAACAGGCGCAAACGCTGGCACGACATTCTTTGAAGATGATTCCGTCCGTATCTGGCATCAGAATGACGACGTATTGGTACTGTCACTGAAAACCAAGATGCATGTGATTGGCCCAGGCGTCATCGAAGGCATGGAAAAAGCCATCGCTGAAGCTGAGAAAAACTTCAAGGGTCTGGTCATCTGGAGTGCAGACGCGGCTGACGGCGGTGCTTTCTCTGCAGGTGCTGACTTGCAGGCCATGCTGCCTTTGTTCATGTCCGGTGGTGTCAAAGCCATTGAACCAGCAATCTCCCGCCTGCAAGATGCACATCAGGCTTTGAAATACGCCAACATCCCAGTAGTTGCTGCCGTGTCTGGCCTGGCACTCGGTGGTGGTTGCGAATTGATGATGCATGCGGCGAAACGCGTGGCATCCATAGAGTCGTACATCGGCCTGGTTGAAGTGGGCGTCGGCCTGGTTCCTGGCGGTGGTGGTTTGAAAGAAGCAGCAGTACGTGCAGCGGCAGATGCCAAAGGCACGGATTTGCTGCAATCCCTGAAAAACTACTTCACGAATGCAGCTACGGCCGCAGTCTCCAAATCTGCGCTGGAAGCACAGAAGATGGGCTATCTGTCTGCGGATGATGTCATTGTCTTCAATCCTTACGAATTGCTGCACGTTGCCAAGGTAGAAGCACGCGCCATGTTTGACGCCGGTTACCGCGCCCCTATGCGCAAACTGGTACCAGTTACTGGTCGCCATGGCATCGCCACGATCGCTGCACAACTGATCAATATGCGTGATGGCGGCTTCATCTCTGCACATGACTTCAAACTGGGCAAAATGATTGCTGAAGTGGTTTGCGGTGGCGACATCGATAATGGCAGCCTGGTCAGCGAGCAATGGCTGCTGGACATGGAGCGCAAGGCGTTTATGGAATTGCTGAATCATCCAAAAACACAAGAGCGCATTATGGGCATGATGCAAACTGGCAAGCCAGTCCGTAACTAATCGAGGTACATTAACATGACTAAACAACTCCAAGACGCCTACATCGTCTCTGCTACCCGTACCCCGATCGGCAAATCTGGTCGTGGCATGTTCCGTAACACCCGCCCTGATGACTTGCTGGTGCGCGTACTGCAATCCGCTTTTGCACAAGTACCTAATCTTGATCCCAAGCTGGCTGAAGATGCCATCATCGGTTGCTCTTTCCCTGAAGGCGCACAAGGCCTGAACCTGGCACGTATGGGTATCTTGCTGGCTGGTTTGCCTAACACTATCGGTGGCGTTACCATCAACCGTTATTGCGCATCCGGCATCACTGCCGTTGCGATGGCAGCAGACCGCATCCGCGTTGGCCAGGCTGACGTGATGATTGCTGGCGGTGTTGAATCCATGTCCATGGTGCCTATGATGGGTAGTAATCCATCGATGAACATGGCTATCCTGAAAGACGAAAACGTAGGCATGGCCTACGGCATGGGTCTGACAGCAGAAAAAGTGGCCCAGCAATGGAAAGTTTCCCGTGAAGCACAAGATGCATTTGCCCTGCAATCGCACCAGCGTGCCATCGCTGCGCAAAACGCTGGTTACTTTGATGCTGAGACAACGTCTGTCGATATCATCGACCGCGTGCCTAACCTGGCAACTGGCGAAATCGAACTGAAAACCCGTACCGTCAGCCGTGACGAAGGCGCACGTCCAGATACTTCCATCGAAGGCCTGGCAAAACTGAAACCTGTATTCGCCGCCAAAGGCAGCGTCACTGCAGGTAACAGCTCGCAAACTTCCGACGGTGCTGGTGCCCTGATCCTGGTCAGCGAAAAAATCCTGAAAGAATTCAACCTGACACCACTGGCACGTTTCGCTTCCTTCGCAGTACGTGGCGTACCACCAGAAATCATGGGTATCGGTCCTAAAGAAGCCATCCCGGCAGCATGCCGTGCCGCTGGCATCACACAAGACCAGATCGACTGGTTTGAATTGAATGAAGCCTTTGCAGCACAATCCCTGGCCGTGGTACAAGACCTGGGCTTGGACCCATCCAAAGTCAATCCTATGGGCGGCGCGATTGCCCTGGGCCATCCACTGGGTGCAACTGGTGCGATCCGTTCTGCTACGACTATCCATGCCCTGCACCGCAACAACCTCAAATACGGCATGGTCACCATGTGCGTAGGTACAGGTATGGGCGCTGCCGGTATTTTTGAGCGCATGTAAGTTGCTTGCCTGAGCATAAAATTAACCGCGCAGACTATATTTCTGCGCGGTTTTTTTTAAGGAGCTGGGTTTGATGGAGTTATGTCAAGGATGTGGACGCAAGACGCATAGGCCATTTTGGATTTTTCCGTCCACAGTTCCGCAACACACTTTGGCAGCAAGCCTTACAATGGTTGACTACTGCACCACAATCTACTTGATCAATAAAAAGAGACTAGCACCATGGATATCCTGACCCAAAAAGAAAACGGTATTTTGACGATCCACTTCAATCGTCCAGAAAAGAAAAACGCCATCACCCAGGCCATGTACCAGACCATGGCAGATGCACTGCGTGATGCAGAAACTGATGTGGCAGTACGTGCCATTCTCATCACCGGCAAGCCAGAAATTTTCACCGCAGGTAACGACCTGGAAGATTTCATGAAAAATGCCAGCAGTATCGCATCAGTTGATGCCGTGCCATCCGTCTATCAATTCATGCAAGCCCTGAATGAGTCAGGCAAGCCTGTGATTGCAGCCGTCTCCGGTGCCGCAGTTGGCATAGGCACCACGCTGCTCATGCATTGCGACATGATTTACCTGGCCGACAATGCCAAACTCTCCATGCCCTTCACGCAATTGGGCTTGTGCCCTGAATTTGCCTCCAGCATGATATTCCAGCAAATCGTCGGCTATCAGCGTGCCGCAGAAAAACTCATGCTCGGCGAAGCGTTCAGCGCCAATGAGGCGTTTGAAATGGGCTTCGTCAATAAGGTATTGCCACTGGAAGAATTGCTGCCTTACGCCCAGCGGCAAGCCGCAAAACTGGTGGCCCTGCCAGCCGCATCCATACGTCTCACCAAGCGCCTGATGAAAGGCAAGCAACCCGCCGCCATCAGCGACAAGATGACTGAAGAAAACAAGCATTTCTCGGCGATGCTGAATGCACCAGAAGCGAAAGAGGCGTTCATGGCTTTTTTTCAAAAACGCAAGCCAGACTTTAGTCAGTTTAATTAAATTGAAGTATCTCCAGAATGGAGGTTCCTTGAATCAGCCTACTTATATTCTTATTACCCCTTGTTCTTAGCCTTTCTGACCCCCGACTTTGCTATTGCCTTGCTTTCGCGCTTCAGAGGAGCGCCGACAGGGCAAATAGAAAAAGCGAATTGCGTCAAGGTATTGACTAGGCTGTCGCCATTTAATTTGTACATCACAAACTGTCCCTGACGTTCACCAGAAATCAAGCCAGCATTTTCCAACACCGACAAATGGCGGGAAATGGCTGGCGCACTCATTTTAAAGCGCGCAGCAATATCCCCTGCAGTCAGTTCCTGCTCAGATAAATAAGCAAGAATCTGTCTGCGCGGTGATGATGCCAAAGCTTCAAAAATCTTATCAGAAGACATTATTCATTTTCAAAAGACGATTGCCGCACTAAGTTAAGCGCGGCAATAGTATTACGTAAATCAGTCAGTGCTTTACTCATTGCATTGACTGCAGCTTAAAGCTGCTCCTGAGAGCTGGCTCTCAGAGCCGCGACTTAAAGTGGGCTCCATATCTATACCATAGACCAACATTCATTTCATCAATGCTTAAGCGGGAGCAGAAAAACTTTCTGTCTCACGCCTGTTATTCACTCTTACCCAAGCGCTGACAGTTCTGCCAAATTTGGCAATCATGATCATATTAAAAAAATGCATAGCACCAAGGCTGAGTACCGAAACACCTATTTTACTACCAACAAAGGGTATCAAGCCGTCGCCTGGCGATATTTGCCAGCCATCCAGACGAATGGCAATCAAACCTATGTTTATCAAATAAAAGCCGACGACCAATAAGTGATTCGTGGATTTCGCCAATATTTCATCCTGACCAAAGCATTTCACCAGGAACACCTCACCGTTTTTTGACAAGGTTCTTGCGACCCAGATTGTCATGACGATAGAAACAATTGAATAGATCAAATAACTAAGTTCCATGCTCATTTCATACTCCTTAAAGGTTGAACAACAATTAAGTACTTAACTAAAATGTTAATTATTTAATTGGTTAATGTCAATATTTATTAATTTGTATGAAGCGCCATGTAAATGACATGAGGGATGATAATTGGGATGAACCTGCTTAAGCATTGACTCCAGCACTGAAATCCAGGGCAGGAAAATATTGCATCAGGTTTTCTTTTAATGTGCTGGGTGTCAGCCCTGTCCAGCGTTCAAAAGAACGCCGGAAATTATTCGCATAGCGGATTCAAGTTCGAAGGGAAACGCTGTGTTAAATGCATTCCATTATTAAATATTTCTTTGGCAAGTATTTCAATGAGTTATTTGATGTATAGTTAATATTCAACGGGTGCATCGACTTTTTAACTTGTTTATTTATGAGTGGTAGCTATGCAACGTAGTCAAGAGCGTTTTGGCGTGCCGGAAGAGAATCTGAGGGCAGCCAAGAAATGGGCCGAAAAACAGAATCCTCAAGGTTTTCAGTGCTACGTTCCTACTCGTAAGGAGGTTGCTCACTTGGGCCGCAAGAAAATCACCCGTATCTTGGTGGATTGGATGTGCCATAGCCCGATTGAGATTATTCCAAGCGGAAGTCAGATCATCGAAGTCAGGGATATCTTGCTCGCCAGGGAAGATGCGCGTGACTTGAGTAATGTAATAACAATGTGCAATTACTATATCGCAAATGACTAAGCCAAAACCTGGTCTTTGAGATAAAAAAGTGGTTCGCAAGCTGCTTAAACCGAATCCACATCGAGGAGATTTCTTTTAGCATAGCAGCTAGGTATGACAGATCAATGACTACGTGGACTCGTTGTTGATTAGCAAAAAATACAGCGGTTTTTAATAATTCATTTAAAAAAATTGTTCCAACCTGGGGAATATTTGTTGTATACCCTTATGAGGGGAAAATGACTTATGGCGACAGAGCGCCACACGCAAGGTCGCTGATTCTGTCTTCGGGAAGTTAGGCATACATTTGCCCTCCATTGTTAGATGGGGCGAACAATTCACTGTACATTCAACACTACCTGCAAGTAATTTCAATTAAATGACGCAGGATCTTTACGTTGTTCGCAGCTGAATAATTTGTTTGAGATTTTGGTGTTTTTGATAATCTGAAATATAGTAATTCGATTGCAATACGATCACTTTTTCGACACTACTTAGAATGCCTGTCTAATACTGTGACTACATCATTTTCAATCACTTCTATGCGGAAGTGGGCGCACGAACATGCCTTTTTAAGGTATACCTTTGCGTTTGTTTTTATATGGTCACTTATCTGTCTTGTTCTCAGTCTGATCGTCTGGAGTTCGTACTTTGCAAGCATAGAGCAGGATAAAAAACTGGTAAGAACAAATGCCTTGAAAGACGCGGCATCGCTTTCGCGCGCCTATGCACAATACCTCAACCGTACTATTGAGCAGATAGATCAAGTGAGCATGCATGTGAAGTACGACTGGGAACATTCCAGGCGCTCTTTAAAACTGGAACAACAAAGATCCCAGGGGCTGTTTATTGCGCCCCAGTTTGAACTGGTCGCTATCCTGGATGCCAAAGGAAAGCCGGTGACCTCAACTGTGCCAATAGAAAAATGGCAGGATACGACTTTGAGGGGGCAGTTTTTCTATCATCAAAATAATAACTCCAGTGCGATGCAGATTGGCCTTCCAGCCGTTGTCAACAGTTCTGGCAAACTTGTTGTTCAATTTACGCGCAGACTGGAAGACGCTGACGATGCCTTCGACGGCATTGTCGTCATCTCGGTAGAGCCATCCTACTTTTCTTCTTTCTATGACAGACAAAGCCTTGGTAAGGGTGGATTAGTCGCGATCCTGACAAGTGACGGCACAGTCGGCGCTACCAGGATAGGTGATTCAATCCCGTTTGGCGGCAGCCAGGTATTTAGCCAGGACGTGCAATTCAAAACGGTGGTCGGTGTGGCTGATTTTCCGGGGCCATCAAGCTTTGTTGACCAGCAATCACGGATATTGGGTTGGCACAGTCTGGACGCCTTTTCCTTAATTGCGGTCGTAGGATTGAATGAGCAGGAACTATTCGATACTTATGAGCCCATATGGAGACAAGCCAAGAAAACGGCTGTGACGACAATTATTGCACTTGTTTTGTTTGCCATCATTGCCACCTTTCTGTCTACCAGACTTGCGTGGAAAAAACATCAGAGCAAGCAAGTGCGTGACACCTACCGTCTTGCAACAGAAGCTACAGACGAAGGGTTTTACATGATGAATGCGCTAAGGGATGTGCGCGGTAAGATCGTCGATTTCCAAGTGGTCGACTGTAATGCACGTGGGGCATTGTTTTTTGGCCTCAATCGTGAGGAACTTATAGGAATGAAAATGTCGTCCTTGCAAGGCGAAATTTATTTCAATATGTTGATGCAAATTTATACCCGTGCGATGGAAACCGGCTTTTATGAAGACGAATACGAATTGCCAGATTTGAGCCCTTTGAATATGGCATGGGCGCGCCGCCGACTTACACGTTCAGGGTCTGGTTTGGCCGTGACGATACAGGACATCAGCGAAAAAAAAGAGGTCGAGCGCGAACTCCGCCGTCTGGCCACGAAAGACGTGTTGACCGGTTTGTATAATCGCCACTGGTTAATGGAGTATTTGCCAAAAGCACTCAAAAAGGCGAAAACGACAGAGCAAATGTTGGCACTGCTTTTTATTGATCTCGATGGCTTTAAGAACGTGAACGATTCCCAAGGACACACAGCTGGCGACCAGTTACTTAAGTCGGTTGCCTCACGTTTGCAGTCGGTATTGAGACCATCTGACAATGTCGTCCGCTTGGGTGGAGATGAATTTCTGGTCGTGCTGGAACCTGTAGAAAAGGAGAGCATGCCTGCCCGTGTTGCCGAACGTATCGGTGATGCTTTCGATCAGCCATTTTGGTGGGAGGGGCAGAAGCATCAGATTGGCGCATCCATCGGCATCAGTATGTACCCGCTTGATGGCGACGCGACGGAAACTTTGCTGAAGAATGCGGATATCGCCATGTATGCCGTCAAAGCAACGGGCAAGGGACATTACAATTTCTTCAAACCCGAGTTATATCAGAAATTAAAAGAACGTGTTGATATGGAACGTGCGCTGGAGCTCGCCATAGAAGAGGATCAATTCGTGCTGTATTACCAGCCGCGTGTGAATGCGGAGACTGGCAAGATGACCAGTATGGAGGCTCTGATAAGGTGGATGCGCCCTGATTTTGGCCTGGTCCCTCCAATTGAGTTTATTCCAATTGCAGAATCCAATGGCATGATCTTGCGCCTGGGAGACATGGTCATGGCAAAGGCTTGCTCGCAAATCGCTGCTTGGGAAAAAGAGTCATTACCTGTGGTTCCTATCTCAATCAATGTGTCAGCAAAACAATTTAGCGCAGGTGCACTCCCAAAGAAACTGTCTGATTGCATCAAAAATTGTGGTATTGACGCTTCTCTGCTAGAAGTCGAAATTACCGAATCCGCAATGATGGGTGAAGACAATGCAATCATCGCAGACCTTTGCGAGATACGCGAACTGGGTGTTAAATTGTTGGTTGATGACTTTGGGACAGGTTATTCATCCCTCTCACAACTTCAGCGTCTTGATATGGATGTGTTGAAAATAGACCGGGTTTTCACAAATGAACTGACGAAATCGAAAGAAGGCGACATATTCTTCAAAGCGATTGTGTCCATGGCGCACGCACTGGATATGACAGTGGTCGCAGAAGGCGTAGAGACACAAGAACAAGTGAATGCGCTTCTGCGCCTTGCCTGCGATGAAATTCAAGGATACTTCATTTCCCGGCCAGTTCCAGCAAATTGTGTGCCTGAACTCTTGTTGAAGCAATTTTTACTACCATCTTCTGCTTCCACATAGAAGAAGTGTATCACCTGTCATTTTTTTATAGCTTAAAAAATGCTCACAAGTGCTTTAATGACATGGAATAAGCGCCTTATTAGGTATAAGCTCTTTCCTGCAAAATGAGATTGTAAAGTGAGTTTGTTGCTTCGTTCTGTCGATAGGCCCAGGAGATAATGATGTCAATTAGCCTTTTTGAATTAATGCAGGAAACGAAAGAATTCCCCTCTACAGGCACCCGTAACAGAGAGGATTTTATTACCCAGAATACGGTTGACCGCGGTATCTCTTTGCAGCAGACGGTAGGTACTGCCTGCGCCATTGAATATTTGTTGGGCCAGGGAGTGCCACGTCAAGTAACGCAGCGTGTCTTGACAGATCCCGAACGACGTAGAAGCCACGCCTGAAGCAGAACAATCGGGTTGAGTAAAAGGCATTTTTCTGGCGTACCACTCTCCAGCTGATATTACTCATTCTTGTTACCACTTAAGCATTGCACCGCAGTTTTCTTGTGGAAACTTTCTTAATTAATTGCTGTGCCAGCTATGCTGGTTGACAGAACGTTGAAATCACATCAAAAAATGTAACCATTTGTAACGCGATGGTCATGAAAAGGACATAAAGCAGGCGCATTATTGCTGCAATGCAATAATTCGTTTCAATCCTGAAGCGAGGCATGTTTTATTGGGTGATCATGTCCATATTCCTTCGTCCAGCCATTGCGCTCATGCAGCGCCTCCGTCTATTTCCAAAATTTATGATCGTTGCAGTGCTGTTTTCTGTTCCGGCCTTACTGGTTACCGGCTTGCTGATCCATGAGCTAAACAAATCCATCTCTTTCAGTCAAAGCGAACGGCAGGGAGTGCGGCAATTGTTGGCAGCGCAAGAGATGTTGAAAATAGCTCAGCAACACCGGGCACTGCGACATCTGGCCCTGGCAGGCAATGCAGCGGCAAAAGAAGAAGCGCAAAGAAAACAGCAGGAAATTACATCCAAATTGGAGTTGTTCATTAAGCTGCAAAAAGAACAAACACAAATGGGGCTGGAGGCTTCACTCGCAGACATTAAGCGTACTTGGGAGGACATCGTACAAAAGCTTCCGGCTTCAAAAAACAAAGAGAGCTATGCAGATCATTCAGCATTGATTGCACTACTGTACAAATTGAATACGCAGATTGCTGACCGTTCGCACCTGACTCTGGATCCAGAAGTAGATACCTATTATCTGATCAATATGTTTGCCAAGACCTTGCCAGAATTGGCTGACGGCATTTCAGATATCTCGGGTCGTGGTGCTTCGTATATCGATACCGGTTTGCTGGAGCCCAACGAAGACTTGTTGATTAGTTCAGACGTCATGCTGGCCAAGCGAGACATAGGCCGTATCCCGGCACTGCTTGAAGCCATGTATCGTGCCAATCCCGGGTTCAAAGCGAAATTGGATACGCAACAAACGGCTATCACCAGTAATCTTGAATTTTTGGAGCGGACAAAAAATGAGGTATTGAGTGCCCTGAACCAAACCTCGGGAACTGAATTTCTGAAGGCGGGTATGGCGAGCGCAGATGGTTGGTATGTTTATGCAAGCGTCGCAGGGACTTTGCTGGATGCCACATTGGAAGATCGCCTTCAAAAAGATGTACTGCATCGCAATATGCTGATTGCCGTGATTTCAATTATCTTGATGATCGCCGCATATCTGCTCATGGGATTCTATGTTTCATTTTCTGGTGAAGTAAGAGAGTTGAGCGAGGCAGTTCAACGTGTTGCCGCAGGCGACCTTAGTACGCAGATTTCGTCCCATGGCAAAGATGAGATAGCACAACTGCTGAATGCATTTGAAGGAATGAGCTCCGGCCTGGCCAGACTGGTTGCTGACATACGTTCAGGCACGGAAACAATCGCAACGGCATCCAAAGAAATTGCGCACGGCAATGCGGATTTATCTTCCCGCACCGAGCAGCAGGCAAGCTCGTTGGAGGAAACCTCGGCCTCAATGGAAGAATTGACGGATGCTGTCAAACAAAACGCTGCTGGCGCTGAGCATGCTAACGCCAATGCTCTTTCCGCTTCTGCCATTGCACAGGACGGTGGAGTTGCTGTCGGAAGGGTGATTGAGACGATGGGGGCGATTCAGCAATCATCCAAAAAAATCAGCGATATCATCGGTGTCATTGACGGTATCGCATTCCAAACCAACATCCTGGCCTTGAATGCGGCCGTAGAGGCCGCCAGAGCTGGGGAGCAAGGCAGGGGCTTTGCCGTCGTAGCAAGCGAAGTACGTAATCTTGCCCAGCGCTCCGCTGGTGCGGCTAAGGAAATTAAAGCACTGATCACAGCTTCTGTTGAGCAAGTCAGTGTCGGTAGCCAGCAAGTACAGTTGGCCGGAGCAACGATGGGGCAAATTGTCAATTCCATTCAGTCTGTGACTGACACGATGCAAGAAATTACTACTGCCAGTGCGGAGCAGCGCTCAGGAATCGAACATGTGAATGAAGCACTTGGACAAATGGATGACATTACGCAACAGAATGCTGCCCTGGTTGAGCAAGCTGCTGCCGCTGCACAAAGTATGCATGATCAGGCAGTCAAGTTGTCACAAGCGGTCGCTGTATTTAAAATTTCCGAAGTTGAAACAACAAACCTGGAAAATGGGGGGAGTCGCCGCATCATGCAGACAAAAAATTTGTCTGCGCAGATCCGGCAAATTGCCAAGTCCACACTTAGGGCGGTGAATTCGAATTAATTCGACAAGCTGTAGAAAGAATTTTTTTGAAATTTTTCTATGCAATTAAACTCATGTCGCTGGTGTATCGCGCGCAACGAGGTAAAAATGACTTTATTATTGCTTTTGCCAGAGGTCTCATTTCGTTCTGTACACCGGGAGTATTCAGTGGAATATGCTGAAAAACAGCACATCGCGAAAAAATTAATGTCTGAGCTTGCTGCCAATCAAAAAATGCACATAGCCAGAATATTTTCTCTTTTCCTGTTCCTATTCTGTAATCTCTCTCCTGCCATTGCGGCGACGATAAGTGGTGCAGGATCTTCCGCAGCGGCACCTTTATACACGAAATGGGCTGAGGCCTACAACAAGAAAACTGAAACAAGCGTCGTCTATCAAGCAGTCGGTTCATCTACGGGAATAAAACAAATCAAGACAAAGGCGGTCGATTTTGGTGCCAGCGATGTTGCGCTAAGTCTGGTGGACTTAAAACATGATGGACTCATTCAATTCCCCTCTGCGATTTCGGGAGTTGTAGCTGTGGTTAACATCCCTGGCATAGCCACAGGTAAACTAAAACTCACTGGCGATATTCTCACGGATATTTTTGCTCGCAAAATAAGTCAATGGAATGATCCTGCGATTGCAACTCTGAATCCTGACCTCAAGCTGCCCAAGAAAGCAATTGAAGTGATTGTCCGCCAGGACGGCTCCGGAACCACCTACAATTTTACAGATTACCTGTCAAAACAAAAAACAGATTGGCAGAGTGCGTATGGGAAAAATTTTACGATCAAGTGGCACCCTGAACTTATCCAGGCCAAAGGCAGCAGTGGCATATCTGCAGCGATAAAAAAAACACCTTATGCGATCAGCTACATCGACTATAACTACGTGCTCCAGGATAATCTGGACTATGTGCTTCTCAAAAATCGCGACGGAAAATTTGTCGCTCCCTCGGCCGATGCATTTGCGGCCAGCATGATCAATAGCGGCTGGAAAACGCAAGGTAGCTTTGAGGAAATGCTGACTGATAGGCCAGGAGCCAACAGCTGGCCTATTACGATGGGCACGTTTGTCATTCTCCAGAAAATTGCCGCAAATCCGGAAAAAGCTATTGCTACCATGAAGTTTTTTACCTGGAGCTTTATGAATAGCGACCATCTCGTTCGCGCCGTGGACATGGTGCGCCTTCCAGATAGTATACAAGCGCGCGTCTTTAAAGAAATGATGACTGTGGCTGATGCCAGTGGAAAGCCTTTGCAATGGATTCCACAATAAGAAATAGAATAGAATGCACATTGCAGGCAGGCACTTTACCTATGCTTATTTATTGTGGCGCTTGACTATTTTAAAGACCAAGTCGTTTGGTGGCGTCTGTCATTGCAGCGTTATCCCAGAGTACAAAACCTTTGATATTGATCGCTTTCAGCGCAGCTTTACCAGCATCGTTTTCGCTAAGTTTGATCAGCAAGTTTTGTACTTTGTCACGCTGTTCCTGATTCAATCTGCGAGAAGCCAGAAACTGCTTGATGGGGATAGGCTTGGTTTCTGCAATCACGCGCCCACCCTTGGCAACCCAGTCTTTGGCGATAGCACCAGAACCAGTCACACCAGCTTCAACAAAGCCATTTTCCACCATGAAGGGGACGGCGTCCTGGAAGCGGGTCGTACTAAAGCGAGAAGCAGGATCGCGAAAGCCCAGTTCAATCAGATTAGCTGCAAACATCACGGTGGTAATCGAGTCCAGCGCTGGCACTCCAATTTTTTTATCACGCAAGTCTGCCAGAGTCTTGACGGCAGAATCTTTTTTAACGAATACGCGGGCGCGGTAATCGGTAAAATCTTTTGCGCTAACCAGTCCAACATACTTGCCGCTCTTGGCTGCACGCAAACCTATGTGTGCAGGATGAGTGAACGCCAGATCATACCGTTCACTATCCAGGCCAGTCTCGAAATTGCTGTATCTATCCACCGCCTGTACTTTGATGGGATGCTTTAGTTCTCGCTCCAGCAAATCTACCAGAGGTTTATAGCGCTCAGTGACAGAGTTACCATCCTGATAAGTTACACCTTCATTGACGGCGAATATCAATTCTTGTGCATTGCATACCTGAACGACAAGTGCCAGACAAACCAAAAGTAAAACGCGTAATAAATGCATTGGGATAATCTATAAAAAATGTTAAATATGATAAAAAAATGTTTGCATTGTAAAGTAATATTGCAAATATGCAACTTTAAATGAAAAACTTTTTTCAAAAGTACGAAAAGCGCAAGATGCTCGTTCCTGCACTATTTCCAAGTTGGTAAGTGCCAGAGGAAAGCACGGGGCGCTTCCTGGCGAGCCAAGTGAGCACCAGGCGAAGTTCCCGGCACATCTCCTCTGGCGGCCACCTGAGTCGCTCCCACCAGATCGCAAACTGTACTGCGTTGCGCGTCTTGTCAGGCGAACAGAGTTGCGCAGGTGGGCTGCATGATAGGTTCGATTTACTTAAACGCTTTGATCAGAGCGTCGATTTTCGTGCCCAGGATTTTGTCGTGGGCGGTTATTGGCGGTACTTGCCTGTCGATGCCCAATAACTGGTAGACGGCCATTTGGGCTGCGCGGACTGAGTACTCAACCGTGAAGACGACATCATCCGCTACTTCAACAAATTGACTGATGAAGGCAAAGTTTTTTGTGCCTGGTGGTACGGGCAAAGGGCGGTCCCCAGTTGAGCGTGGCATGAACATGCTGGTGATGTAGGGCATCCTGCAGGGTATGCAATTGGCATTTGCAAATACTTCTGTATCGAAGCGCAAATGACCCAGCAATTCTTCGAGGATTTCGGTACCACTGCATTCACTCATGGGCTTGGCAACATAATTACCGATACGGTCAGGGAAGAGCGCATAACCCCAGAATACCTGGACATCGGCTGGCTGATTGATAAAGTGTGGCTGATGTGCCAGCACGATGGACATCAACCAGTTGGAATCCTTGAAGGTAACCAGGCCGCCGGTGCCGGCTTCATTGCCACTGAATTGCTGCATCAGATTAAAGAAGCGTGGGTCTTTTAGCGTGACAGTGAATGAAGCCCAGTATGACTGTGCAATGCAGCTATTGAAAGCCTCGGGCTTACCCATAATATCTGGCCTGTCGGCAGCAAGCTGTTCCCACAATTTCCAGCCGCCAGTGTCCAGCTTGTTGCGTTTTTCTGGGGCGCTGCTCATTGATCCCAAACTGGATGCATCGGTCATGGACGCATTTTGCAAGAAGACCAGGTCGCCGTCGTTGATGGTGATCACTTCCTCTGCACCACCACGCAGGCAATGCAGGTTAGTAATCATGAACTGCCCATCACGCTCAGTGTGTGTCAGTCTTTGTACCTGACAATCCATGATGAACTGCACGCCATTTTGTTTCAGCCAGGTTTGCAGAGGCAATACCAGTGAATCATACTGATTGTAGATGGTGCGTTTGACGCCTGCCAGGGTTTCTATGCGCGAGAATTCCATCATGAATCTGTGCAGGTAGCGTTTGAATTCGACCGCACTATGCCATGGCTGGAAAGCAAACGTGGTGGCCCACATATACCAGAACTCGGTCTCAAAGAAAGCAGGTGAGAGCCAGTCGGTAATCGTACTATTGCCCATTTCTGCTTCATCTGCCTGACTCAGTTTCAGCAGTTCCATACGGTCTTGCATGGAGAAACCCATGGACGATACCGGCACTTTGGCGCGACGTTTATCAACCAGCCTGGCTTTGGAATTGGACTTGTGAAGTTCATTGAAATCTATCGTCTCTTCAAATACCGATTTTCCTGGGTTGTGCAGGGAAGGGATGGATTTGTATAAATCCCAGGTGCATTCATAATTGTCGGTGGTGAGCATGCGTCCACCGCGCAATGAATAGCCTTTTTCTGGATTACCCGCGCCATCCAGGCTGCCACCAATGAGGGAGTTTGCCTCAAGTATGCTGATGTTGTCGCCCTTGATTTTTCCGTCACGTATCATAAAAGCGGCAGCCGCCAGCGAGCCTATGCCAGCGCCAATCAGATAGGCTTTTGTGTTGTTATTCATGGTTTCCTTGAGATGTTGGTTTATTGTGTTGCTCGTGATGTATTGTGATTTTGGTAGGCGTGCGCTGCCGTATTTTGCGCTATGACAAACAATTTGAATTTTTTGCAAACAGATGGGTAAGTGCCATGGTCTGTAGAAAGCGGGGTATCACATCCCGGTGCAACTGTCCGCGCATGTCCGGCAGGCTTTTGCGCATTCCGTCATCATGCCGTCTGCATCGCTGTGAGCTTCGCAGAAGGAGGCACAAGACAGGCAAATTTCCGCACATTCCCTTGCCAGGTGGCTATGGTGTGGTGAGCGACGCGCCATGAAATCGGCATGCACCAGGCAAATCTGAGCGCAGTCCAGCAGGCTTACCAGATGCAGGACTTCACTGTGATGACTATCGCCATGCATGACATGGGCAGCTGCCGCTGTACAAATGCGATGGCAAGCCAGGCAGTTGGCCAGGCATTGTTCCATTTTCTCATTGAGGGGGGGTGAGTTTCATGTCGGTTCTCCTGATGTACATAAAAACAAGACCCCATTTATACGTCGTATTGACTAGAATGAATGTGCGCTGACGTACATGACATCAGCATGAAGGCGAGATGGAATGAACAGTTCTTTTTGAGAAATTAATGCCATACAACATGAAATTGTATGTGTGTCAGCGTACAGACTGCATTTGTCGAAAGGTGGATGCTGCTCATGACGGTGCCTTGCTATGAATACATGATTCGTACTGGCTCTCTTACTCAGCCTGATTGGTGGCATATTAGCTGCCATGGCTTTGTTCAGATTTCAAACCTGGAGAAAAAAATGAAACAACAAGTAAAAATCATGCTCGGTGTGTCCAGCCTTTTGCTGGTAGCTCATGCAAGTGCGGAAATCGTGTTCTATGAGAGTGAAGGTTTTCGCGGTCGTACCTTTAGTACCAATGCGCAGCAAAGCAATTTTCGAAATGCCGGATTTAATGATCTGGCTTCTTCCGTGGTGATCTCTAGTGGACGATGGGAAGTCTGTGATGATGCCAATTTCGGTGGTCGTTGCATGATTTTGAGTAAAGGCAGTTACGATACTCTTTCGGGTATGGGTATGAATAACCGCGTTTCTTCCGTTCGTCCTATCAGTAGCAGGCGTCGTTACGATAATGAGATGGAAGCGCCGATGAGCAGGCCCAATTATGAGTATCGGCGCCGCCCGAACGAAGGTGTCTATGAGGCACAGGTAACTTCAGTACGTGCAGTAGTTGGCCCTCCAAATGAACGTTGCTGGATAGAACGCCAGCAAGTCAGCCAGGGTGAACGCAGCGAACCAAATGTCGGCGGCGCGATTGCCGGAGCCCTGATAGGCGGCATACTGGGCCATCAGGTTGGTGGCGGCACCGGGCGTGACCTGGCAACTGCTGGTGGCGCTGTCGCCGGTGGGGCACTGGGTGCCAATGTAGGCCGCAATGGTGGCAATACCTATGAGCGTGATGTCCGCCGTTGCCAGACCACGGCCAATACGACACCGCAATATTGGGATGTGACGTATAACTACCGTGGCAGGGAACACCGTGTGCAGATGAGTTCACCTCCGGGATCTACCATTGCAGTGAACAGGAATGGCGAACCCAGGCAATGAGTAGATTTAAGCAAGTAGATTGAAATAAGTAGATTGAAATAAGGAAGGCCAGATGCTCATCAGCATCTGGCCTTTTTCTTGTCTTGCTGTTTTAAACTTGCGTCAGTTGCACATAATTGAGTTCCACGACATGCTCACGCAGATCATCCATCAGGGGTATCAGTAAGTTCCCCATGGCGATATCATCGATGAACAGCAAGCTCTGTCCATAAGCCACATCCCTGAGCTTGACCGTGATCAGGTAAGTGCTGCTCAGATGTTGGTAGCGCAGACTGAAACTTGTCCATCCTGCAGGTACGCAGGGTGTCAGGCTCAGATGTTTGCCCTCGCGTTTTAATCCCAGCAATGATTCCATCATGAAGGTATACATCCAGCCTGCCGAACCTGTATACCAGCTCCAGCCGCCGCGCCCTGTATGTGGTTCGACGGCATACACATCCGCGCAGATGACATACGGCTCGACCTTGTAGCGGGCGATGGTATCTGGAGAATTGCCATGATGTATGGGGTTGATCATGTCAAATGCTTCCCAGGCGCGGGCGGCATCACCCATTTTGGCGAATGCCATGCCAGTCCAGATCGCCGCATGGGTATATTGTCCGCCGTTCTCGCGTACGCCTGGCACATAACCACGGATGTAGCCGGGATTTTGTCCTGAACAATCAAAGGCGGGGTCGAGCAATTGGATGATCTGCTTGTCACGCCGCATCAGGCGCTTGTCTAGAGATTGCATGGCCTGTGTTGCCCTTTGCGGGCTGGCTGCAGCGGACAGTATGGCCCAGCTTTGTGAGATCGAATCTATCTGGCATTCAGCATTTTGTGCCGAGCCTAGTGCGCCGCCGTCATCAAAATAAGCTCGTCTGTACCAGGCACCATCCCAGGCGTTGGCGTCAATATTTTTCGACAACTGGCTGGCCTGGCTCAGGCAAAGTGTTGAAAACTCTTTGTCGTTACGGTTCAGCGCAATCGTCGAAAATTTCGTCAAGACCTGATGCAGGAAGAAAGCCAGCCAGACGCTTTCTCCCCTGCCCAGATGGCCAACCTTGTCCATGCCATCGTTCCAGTCACAAGAGCCGATCAAGGGCAAACCATGGCTACCAAACCGCAAACCGTGTTCTATCGCTTTGACACAATGCTGATACAGGCTACCGATTTGCATTGATCTGGCAGGCAAGTCGTAGTATGAATCTTCTTCCTGATTAACTGCCCGCCCTTCCAGATAATGCAGTTCTTCATCAAGAACACCAAAGTCTCCGCTGCTATTCACATAGTGTGCCACCGCCAGCGGTAACCATAGATAGTCATCTGAGCAATGGGTACGTACACCACGCCCCACTGGTGGATGCCACCAGTGTTGTACGTCGCCCTCCAGAAACTGATGGGTAGCAGACAAAAGTAGTTGTTCTCGCGCCAGCGCCTGACCAGTATGCACCAGGGCCATACTGTCCTGTAACTGATCACGGAAACCAAATGCCCCACCAGACTGGTAATAACCGCTACGCGCCCACAGGCGACACGCAATGGTTTGATATAGCAGCCAGCCATTCGCCAGCAAGTTTAAATCCTGATCGGGGGTCGTGACCTGTACTGTATCCAAGGTGTTGCGCCAGTATGAATGCACCTTAGTCAGTGCCTGCTCGGCAGCAACAATGCCTCGGTGCTGTTGTATGAATTGTGGAACGTTGCCGTTTTCAGCGATTGCCATGCCCAGCACAAACACCATACGCTTTTCCTGTCCTGGACTGAGTTCAAATTCTTGTTGCAATGCTGCACAGGGATCCAGACCAGCACCGGTTTTACCAGACAGGCGCTGTCTGTCCAGTGCAGCCGGACTGCGCAGGCTGCCATTGCGACCGATGAATTCATTGCGGTCGCCACTGACGCTGCGGTTGCCACCATCCAGATCAAAAAAGGCCCTGCGAGCTGGGAATTCGGTATTGTAGGGATTGCGTGCTAACAGACAGCCACTAGCAGGGTCGACTTCAGTGGCGATGTGCATCAGGGATTTTGGCCGCAGATCACCCAGCACCCATTCTACATAACCAGTGGCCGACAATTTTCTTTGCTCATCTGATTCGTTGATGACACGCAGTATTGAATACTTGGCTGCCGTGTCGATACTGACAAACACCGTCAACTCCGTACGTATGCCTTGTTCCTGGTGGGTGAATACACTATAGCCAAAACCGTGACGGGTGACATAGTCTCCACTGCCACGACAGGGCAGGGCGGTGGGTGACCAATAGGCGCCTGTGTCTTCATCGCGTATATAAAATGCTTCACCGCTACTGTCGCAGACAGGATCATTATTCCACGGTGTCAAGCGGAATTCATGGGCATTTTCAGCCCAGGTATAGGCTTGCCCACTTTCAGAAATTACACTGCCAAAATGAGGATTGGCCAATACGTTAACCCATGGGGCAGGGGTCACTTGCCCTTCCCTGGTTGTGATGACATACTCGCGGCCATCTTCTGAAAAACCGCCTATGCCATTGAAATTCTGCAGTTTTTCAGGCGGCTGGCTCGGCTTGTTGTTGCTCAGTGATTGATAGCCAGTTTGTTGATACATCTGCTTTGATGGTAGCAGCTTGGGTGCGCGCAACTCCACCAGGTCGCGCCGGTTCAATTGCTCCAGCAAGCTGCCACGGTGATCATTCAGTATCACCCTGGCTACTGCCTGGAACAGGATTTTATCTTCCGGTGAAATTTGCTCCGCCAGCCTGACGAAAATGCCGCCGGGCCGTTCTATCGCATGGGTGCCAATGACCGATGAAATCATGCCTATGATTTGCTCCTGCAGCACTTGGCGGTAATTGGCATGATCTTCATTCCAGATCACCAGATCCACCGCCAGACCTTTGGAACGCCAATACGCGTGCGCCTGCACCAGTTGCCTGACCAACTCGATATGGTCTTGATGATTGATTTGCAGTAGCACGATGGGTAAATCACCGGATATGGCGTAACCCCACAAGCCTGATTGTCCCCGGTGATTGCGGCTCAGAACACTGGTATCGGCACGCAAAAGCGGATTCATGTAAATGACAGAATTTGCCAGGCGCCCATATAACTGGGCATCGGCCTCACCGATATTTAACTGGCGCAATACTACCTGGCTATGTGTCCAGGAAAGCTCGATAACACGGTCGGCCAGGTGCTTGTCCTGATATTTCTCGATCAAGCCCAGGCAGAGTTCGCGGTTTTCTGCCACGCCAGTGACTACATCCAGTGTGGCAGCCTGTTCCGGCTCCAGTGTGATTTGATAGCGTATGGCGACGATGGGATCGAGCACCGACCCCTGGCTGTCAGATAAACGGCTGACGCGCATGGCGGCGGGATCTTCCAAGGTATTGCCACGACCTATGAATTGGGCTCTGTCGGTTTCATAGGTAACACTTTCCATGCTGGCACCATGCAAGGCCATCAGATGGAACATGCTGGGTATTTTCTCGTCGATGGAACGCGGGCGACGGGTACACAAAATCGCGTGCTGCTCGTTCAGAATTTCTGTTTCTACAAACAGCTTGCTGAAAGCTGGATGCATCGCATCGGCTGCTGCCGGTGCCAGCACGACTTCTGCATAGCTGGTGAAGTCTATAGTGCGGCGATGACGCGAGCGGTTGACGATGCGGGTGCGGCGCAACTCGATGTCATCTTCTGGCGAAACCACGATCTCGGTATGCATGTCGAGATTATTATCACTGCGGCGGAATTCTGCTCTGCCTTCAGAAAAAATCACTTCATAGGTGGGTGAATTCACCAGGCAAGGCTGGAATGCAGTTGACCAGTAACGACCATTGCTGACATCGCGCACGTAGCAGAAAGTACCCCAGTGATCGCGGGTACTGTCTTCATTCCAGCGGGTGATGGCCAGATCATTCCAGCGGCTATAGCTGCCGCCCACACTGCTGATCATGACGTGATAACGGCCATTCGACAGCAATTGCACTTCCGGTGTGCGGGTATTCACATGATGCAAGACACGTAAAGGAATTTCCTGGCCACTGCCTGCACTGCGTATATCAGCCAGTTCAGTTGTGTTGGAATACACGGCACTGGCCTTGGGCACGCGTTCATGCAATAGCGACATGGTGGCCTGGAACAGCGGGTCTGACTCAAAGCGCTTTTGCAAGGGCTGGTCGAGCAGCAGATAAGCCAGTGACAAGAAACCCATACCCTGATGATGGACCATGAAAGAGCGTATCAAGGCATGTGTCTGCCCACGTGGCAAACGTGAAGGTGTGTAGTCTATCGCCTCGAAGAAACCGTACAAACCTTCAAATCCCTGGGCCGATAATTGTTCCAGGTTGCTGCAGGCTTGTTCAGGTGCGATCATCAGGGCCATCATGGACGCATATGGTGCGATGACCAGATCATCACCCAGTCCCCGTTTAAAGCCCAGACCTGGAACACCAAAGGCACGGTACTGATAATTCAAATGGGCATCGAAAGTGTTGTAGCCAGATTCTGAAATTCCCCATGCAACGCCACGCTGTTGTCCATATTCAATCTGGCGCTGTACAACAGAACGGTAAGTCTGTTCAAGCAAAGTGTTTTGAAAATTTGGCATGACCAGCAAGGGCATCAGATACTCAAACATCGAGCCGCTCCAGGACAGCAACATCGGCTCGCCACCTGCTATGGTCAACTGGCGTCCCAGTGCAAACCAGCTTTCTTGCGGGATTTGACCCTGGGCAATGGCGACAAAGGTAGCCAGCCTGGCTTCTGATGCCAGCAAGTCATAACAGGCACTATCACGCCTGCGCTCATTGACGTTATAACCTATGGTCAGCAAATGCGTGCTGGCATCATAGAGGAAATCATATTCCATTCTGGCAAATTCGCTGGTTTGCAGTACCAGTTGCTCAATCTGCAGGATACGCTCAGTAGCGCGTTTGCTGGCAACTTTGAGCAATGTTGTCAGGTCATTATTGTGGTTTTCTATTTGTGTGGCCTGATCAAGCGAGAGACTGTCTTCTCTGGGAGTGACATGCGCATAAGCCAGTGTTGCCACACCCTGCAAACTCGGGATGCGATCAAGCTCGGGAAACGCATGTATCCAGCTGGTCGGATCGGGCAGGTTAAGCCATGGTGTAAGGTAAAGCAGTTCATCCAGTTGCGCGTGAGCTTGCTTGCTCAGTGCGCTCGCCCAGATATGGCTGGCGTTGTCAGCAGCCACAGTCACGCTGGAAAGATATGTGTCAGCATGATGTGTCAAACGTTTCAGACAATCGTGAATGACGATCAGCGATGTTGGTACGCCCAGACACAGCACATCAAGATCAGTTTCAAATTCTTTTAGCTTGTCTGCGACAGTCGCGCCAACAGCGCTGCGTAGCAATAAATAGGTATCATGCAAACCGCAAAACAGGCGTGGCTGGCAGATAGGTGCCTCAATCAGGCCCGCCAGGCCTGGTCGCAGAGTCAGCAAATGGCCTGCAAGATTACCGCTATCCACCGTTGATACGTACAAGGGTAACAGTGGCTGCAGACTTTTGGTGTCATACCAGTTGTAAAAATGATCTTGGTATCGTTCCAGCTTGCTCAGGCTGGTGAAAGTGTTTTGCGTGCGTTGCAGGAATTGTCCAGCCGGGATGTAGCCAAAATCATAAGCCACCAGATTGGCCAGCAGTGACAGGCCTATATTCGTTGGTGAAGTGCGGTGTGCGACTACGCCTACCGGCTGGAACTGCACATTATCAGGCGGTAACCAGTTATCTTCCTGGCCGACGTAGGTTTCGAAGAACAACCATGTTTTACGGGCAGTTGCCTGCAAAAATTCTACTTGCGTCGCACTTAACTGTGATTCACGTCTTTGTTTGGCACGACTCATCTGATAAGCGATGAGTGGCGAAATTGTCCAAAGCAACAACACGGGTAAAGCTGCCTGCAAGGCGAGGGGATTCACATATTGCAGCAATAAGAATGTGAAAATGGAAAACACAGGTGCTATCCACATACTGCGGAAATTATTCCACAAGCTGTTCCTGAACTGATGATTGCTGAGCGTAGACGGATTCCATTCCAGCAAGTGCCTGTGCGAAATCAGTATACGCCATTGGGTGCGCAGTATGGCATCGAGGTTGATCCACGTTTCATATGGCAAAAAAATCAGGCTCAGAGAGGCATGGATGAAATGCTGGGTGCTGGAGCGCAGTAGCGATAAGAGATGCTGGCGAAAAAATACATCATCCGGCTTCTGACTGAGATTTAACAAGAATGCGCTGGCCGCTGGAATGAGAAAAAACCCGATAGCTGCAGCGGACCAAAACCAGGCGTTAGGCAAACTGCTCCATGCGATCAGTAAAAAGGCGGTAAGAGCAAGTGGCACCATACTGCGACGCAGATTGTCCAGCAGCTTCCAGCGCGATAGCAAGGATAGTGAATTGCTGCGTCGACTGGATTGCCCGCTGGCCTCATCCCGGGGACCAGGTACTTTGGGTGTCAACCAGGAGGCGATTTGCCAGTCGCCACGTATCCAGCGATGACGACGGCGCATGTCTGCCAGATAACTGGAAGGATACTCTTCATACAGCTGTACATCACTCAGCAGGCCTGCACGGGCGTAGCAGCCTTCCAGCAAGTCATGACTGAGTATGCGGTTTTCTGGCATGCGGTTTTTCAGGGCAAGTTCAAATACATCGATATCATAGATCCCCTTGCCGATGAAGGACCCTTCATCGAAGACATCCTGATAGACATCTGACACGCTGCGGGTGTAAGGGTCGATACCAGCTTCGCCGCCGCAGAGCAGCTCATAGAACGAGGCATCGCTGGCTGGGAGTCCGACGGCTACGCGTGGTTGCAGGATGCCATAACCTTCGGTCACTCTTTGCAGTTTCTCATCGTAGTGGGCGCGGTTGAGTGGATGCGCCATGGTGGCAACAAACTTGCGTGCCGTATCCCGTGGCAATTCAGTGTCAGTGTCCAGAGTAATGACATATTTCATATGCTCCAGGCCAGACGTATTACCGATGATACGCATGAATGCATCAACGCCTGCACCGCGCAGATAGGCATTCAACGCGCCTAGTTTGCCGCGCTTGCGTTCATAGGCCATCCAGACTTTTTCTTGCGCATTCCATATCCTTGGCCTGTGCATGACCAGGAAATTGTCACCGTCCGGGCGTGGATATTTTTTGTTGAGCGCCAGAATGGCATGGCTGATATGCGTCAATAACTCTTCATCGCCTGGCAAAGTTTCCATGTCAGCATCGGCAAAATCTGTCAAAAGACAAAAACGCAAATTGGCATCATTATTCGCCAGGAAACGTACTTCCATGGCTTCACACAGAGCGTCAATATTTTGCGGGGTAAACAGCATGGTGGGGACTACCACCAGTGTACTGGATGCCAGCGGTATTCCTGTCGAAAAATCCATGCGCGGCAAAGGCCGTGGCAAGGCAATAAAAGTGGCCAGCCAGTTCACCATGGACAAGGCAAACTGACTGCTGGCAAGCAGGCTGGCGATGATGAAACAAACCAGCAAATAAGGATTGATCACCGTGTGCCTGGTCTGACTAAGGAGTAATCCCGTCGTCAGCAGGCTCAGGATGCTGATGCTGCCCAGATAAATACTCAAGGCAGAATCGCGCGCAGCATGCTTGATTGCCTCCGGCAATGGATGATGCATTGCTGCCGAACGTTCCAGTTCTGCGACGCCCTTTCCTATCAGGAAATAACCTATATGTGCCTTACGTGCATCCTGACCATGCTGGATGGCTGCCTCACGGGAAAATCGCAAGGCATTGTGGGCCACATCGGCTTCTGAGAAACTGCTGCCCTTGGCAATTTTTTCTACTGCATGACGGTACAAATCACGTGTGGCGAAATCCATGCGCGCATAGATGCATGCAGGGTCATCGCGCAGACAGCGATCCACGACGCTCATGTTTTCCACGAATTCGCGCCAGTCCATGGATGACAGCAAACGCAAGCTGCCTATGCTGTTACTGATGGAAATCTGATCCGCAGCCTGTTGTTGCGAATCCTGATGGACCAGATGTTCTATGGTTTGTCCGGTCTCTGCCAGACGTTGTGACAACCAGTTCAAAGGCAGGGCCAAAGCTGGCCCCTGACCTTGCAAGCGCCTGAGCATTTCTGCCACGAAAGAGCTGTCTAGTGGCGGTTGTGAGCGCGACATGTCAGCCACCAGCAAGATTAGATTGCTGGGATCTTTCTCGGCAGTTTCGACCATATCCTCTGCCCATTTGGCTGCCAGATTGCGGTGATTGTGGGTCATCGTCAGATTGGTGGCGACGCGGCGCAAGTTTTCTAAAAGGGCCAGCCGCAACATAATGGGGATGGCCCATAGTTCACCCAGTTTTAACACTGACACCAGTTGATAGGCGCTGATGAAACGACTCAGGTTTTCAGGATCAACCCTGCCGTCACCATGTGAGATCGTTTCCAGCGCAATGTCATATACTCTGGGTCGGCCGGCAGAGCTACCGCGCAACAGCCTTGGCAACTCCTTGCTGTAGTTTTTAGGTAAGTGGCGTTTGGCTGTGCGTATCTGCTCTTCTATCAGGTAAAAATTGTCCAGCAACCAGGCTGCAGCGGGTGTCACTGGCCGCCCATCCTTGATGGCTTCTGTCAATAAGGTGCAGGCATTCATGATCACGTCTTGATTATCTGCCAGGCGTGACAAAAGCTGGTCTTGCCCAAAAATAGAACTTAGTTTATGGCTATTTGCCAGTATCCGCCCATGCTGTTCCATTTGCAGTGCACTGTACAAGTCTGCCCGCAATGGCAACTCTGCTGCCGTTTGCGCTGCATAGGTGCGCAAGCGCAACTGACCGTACTTCAGGGCATTCTTTATATGATGCAAGCTGGATGACAGCATATCTTTGGCTGAATTCAATTCTCACACTTCTTTCTTTTAATTTGGAATTTGCCAGCGAGCGACAGGTGTATCCACCATCGCCAGGCATTTCCTGGATATCTGTATGAGGCAAACATCTGAGCGTAAACAGGATGGCGTGATCTATGGGAAAGACAGTGTTTTGATACTAAAACATCAGCATGATTTTGTACGTTCGTTAGCGCACATAGCACTATGGCCGAAGGCATGATCATTCTTTGGAAATGTGCGGCAACGTACAGACCACCCCCCGGTGCTGAAGATATAAAGGCGGCTTAGGCAACAACTGCGCAGTCTGCATGGATTGCGCTTTTAAATTTACCGGAGAAAACCATGAATAAGAACTTGAAGAGTGGCATGTTTGCTGTATGTAGCGCGGGTATGCTCCTGATGCTGGGCTGCAGCAGCATGAAAACACCAGCAACCGCCGAGGTCGCGGTTTCCAAAGCGGCTGTTGATAATGCTGCGGTGGCAGGTGGCACTGAATTTGCACCGGTAGAAATGAATGCTGCCCGCGAAAAAATGGCCCAGGCAAACAAGGCCATGCAAGCCAAGGACTACAAACTGGCCAGTGAGCTGGCTACCCAGGCGCAGGCCGACGCCAAGCTGGCACAAGCCAAAGCCAATTCTGCCAAGGCAGAAAAAGCAGCCAATGCTCTGCAAGACGATATACGCATCTTGCGCGAAGAGTTGGAACGCGCAAACACAAACACGACCAAATAAGTCATCAACTATTCAGCAATTGAGCAACAAGTCAAGCCACCAGTCAAGCCACTAGTTGAGCATAAAACGGGGCAAGGTTTGCACTACACAACAGGGAATTATCATGATCAAGAAAATCTTTACACCTGCCTTACTATTGACAGCAATGCTGTTGGCAGCCTGTAGCACGACTCCAAAAACCACCAGCCTGCTGGACCAGACGCGCATGGACTATCAGGCAGCGCAAAATAACCCTAATGTCCTGAGCCTGGCACCTTTGGAAATGCGGCAGGCAGGGGTTGCCATGGATGATGCCAACAATGCGGCCAAAGATAATGAAAGCTCAGAAAAAATTGATCGACTGGCTTATCTGGCGAAACAAAAAATCGCAACGGCACAAGAGTTAAGTAAACAAAAACTGGCAGAAGCCAGTGTGGCCGATGCCGCCAAAGCCCGTGATCAGATTCGTCTGGAACAGCGTACCAATGAAGCTGATAAGGCAAAAATGCAAGCCGATCAAGCCAAGGCACAAGCAGAACAGGCCAGGCTGGCAGCACAGATAGCTCAAGGCGAGGCAGGCGATGCCCAAAGAAAAGCGGCTGAAGAACAAGCCAGAGCACTGGAAATGCAAAACCGCAATGCCGCTCTGGAAGCACAGCTGGCTGACTTGCAAGCCAAGACTACCACGCGCGGCATCGTCATCACGTTGGGCGATGTTCTGTTTGGTGTCGATCAATCCAAATTGAACCCGGATGGCATGCGCACTGTACAAAAACTGGCAACTGTTTTGCAAAACAATATGCAAAGGACTGTCTTGATTGAAGGACATACCGACAATACTGGCACACAAGCGCATAACCAGGACCTGTCAGAACGTCGTGCTGGCGCCGTGCGCAGTGCCCTGGTCTTGATGGGTGTGTCGCGGGACCGCATCGAGACCAAAGGATATGGCGAAACCTTTCCGGTCACTGAAAACAATACGGCGCAGAACCGTCAGTTGAACCGTCGGGTAGAGATCATCTTGTCTGACGTCAATGGCAAGGTATTACCGCGCTGATTACTTCAGTCTTCAATAAATGAAAGGAAAAATCATGAACTACCTTCGTCGCAAAAATTTCATTATCTCGGCTTTATCGATATCCCTGCTGTTGCCCTTGGCTGCCTGTAATAAAGGGCCAGATACCAATGGGCCAAATGCGGCAACGACCATCGGTGTGGAAATTGATGATTCAGTCGTCACCACCAAGGTCAAATCGGCCTTGATGGCTGATGAACTGGTCAAGAGCATGGACGTGAAGATCGAAACCCGCAAAGGTGAAGTATTGATCAGTGGGTTTGCTGACAACCAGATACAAATTGATCGCAGCACTACCGTAGCCATGGCTGTAGAAGGTGTTAAAAAAGTCGACAATAAGCTAGTCTTGAAAGAGGGCAAGCAAACTGTCGGCAACAAGATCGATGACAGTGTCATTACCGCAGAGGTTAAGGCTGCTATGCTGTCAGACACGCAAATGAAAAGCATGGATGTTGCTGTCGTCACTCGCAAAGGTGAGGTCCAACTGAGTGGCTTTGTCGACAGTGAAGTACAGGCAACGCATGCTCAGGAGATTGCCAAGGGCATCTCCGGGGTGGAGAGTGTCATCAATAATCTGAAGATAAAAAAATAGATAGTGCCATTAAGCGTGGCGCACTCATTTCCTTGCCTTGACTTATTTCATAGGTCAATGCAAGGTAAAGGAGTTCTACAAACGTCAGGGAAATACATCATGAGTGATCCATTGAACGAAACACCAGTTCCAGTCAAACCCACGCCAGAAGAAAAGAAGAAAGTAATAGAAAAGAAAGAAGATACCCTGGATGAGGCACTGGATGAGAGTTTTCCCGCTAGTGATCCGGTCGCGATCAATATTACCCCGCCCATAGTAGAAAAATTACCTGAACCTGATCATAAAAAGTGATCATCTGATCAGAAAGAAAATGATGGGCGCAAGCTCATAACCAATATTCAAAGCGTCTGGCCAGCCATTCCTTCAGTTTGTTGATTTGCGGACGTTGTTGCCAGGTTTCCAAAGTGACCTGGGTGGAGAGACGCAAATCTTCTTTGAATGCGTTTTCCATAGACACGGCAAACTCGGTGTCAATGACGACCACATTGACTTCTCTATTGTGCAAGAAACTGCGGGTATCAATATTGGTGGACCCTACGGTTGACCACACCTGGTCTATCACGGCAGTTTTTGCATGCAGCACGGCGACATTCAATTCATAGACTTTGATACCACCCTTCAACATTTCAGTATAAAACGATTGTCCAGCATGAAATACCAAACCACTGTCAGTCACGCCAGGCATGATGATCTTCACATCTACACCACGCTGGGCAGCAGCAATCATTGCTCTTAGTATCTGGGCATCCGGTACGAAATAGGCAGACGTAATGTGGATGCTGTCTCTGGCTTCTTGTATCGCCAACAGGTAAGCTTTATAAATGGCGGGATTACCTTCAGGCTCGCTCGCCAGCACGCGTAGCATTTTATTGCCCTGGTCTTTCAGCACTGGGAAATACAGTGTGCCCGCTGGTGGCTGGTGACCGGCGTTCAACCAGGTATCAAGAAAAACCCCTTGCAATGACGCCACGGCTGGGCCTGTGATCTGGATATGCGTGTCACGCCAGCCAACTTTGCCCTGCTTTTTTGATTTGGAACGGAATAGCGAGCTATTAGCATAGCTGGCGCTGATATTGACACCGCCAGTAAAAGCAATTTCTCCATCGACGATGAGTATCTTTCTGTGATCACGCCGGTTTGGTGACCATGGGCCTTGCAATCTGGCAGGGTTGATGGGATTGAAGGCCAGTAACTGAATACCTGCTGCTTTCATATTATCGAAAAAACTTTGTGGCGTACCTATAGTGCCCACACTGTCATAGATAATGTTGACGGCTACGCCAGCCTGTTGTTTTTCCATGAGCAGCCTGGCGAATTCCATGCCAAGCTCATCCTGATCAAAGATATAGGTTTCCAGATTGATGTGGTCTTTAGCCTGTCTGATGGCAGCCATCATGGCCGCCATGGTTTGCGGACCATCGAATAACAAAGTTACCTGATTTCCCGCAATCAGCGGGCTGCCAGTGACCGCTTCTTCCAGCGCCGCAAGGGCTTGCATATTCGCCAGGCCGGTGCTTGAATTCTTCCAGCGTTGCCGCATCAAAGCCTGGGCTTTTGACATGGTTAACTCACCCTTGGCATTATTGATAGTAGGTTTTTCCGACACCGTTTTTTGCGGTTGATCAAGGGATGGTTCGAGGTAATTGATGTCAGGCAGTGAGCTGCAGCCATTGAGAAGGACGACTGCGGCCACGCTCATGGAAGTCATCAATGAATGAGATGGTATTCCATGATGAACGGCCATATGAGTCCTTGTTATGGAGTAAGCTAGGTCAACAGGTAATTGCGACCTTTAATACACCGTCGCGCTGATTGGCGAACAAGTCATAGGCTTGTTCTATATCATCCAGCTTGAAACGATGGGTGACCATGGCATCGAGTTTTACTCGTCCTGATTTCACGACATTCATCAGGCGGCGCATGCGCTCCTTGCCGCCTGGACACAATGTGGTAATGATTTTGTGATCTCCCAGGCCAGCTGCAAAGGCATCCAGTGGTAAGCTCAGCTTGCCAGAGTACACGCCCAGGCTGGATAATCGTCCGCCTGGTTTTAATGCCCGCAAACAGCTTTCGAAGGTGACTTGCGTACCCAGCGCTTCAATCGCCACATCGACGCCGCGACCATAGGTCAGGCGCATGATTTCTGTCATGGGATCTGTTGTTGTATAGTCGATCGTGACGTCTGCGCCTAATGCCCTTGCCATTTCCAAACGACTGGCCACGCTATCCACCGCAATAATCAGGCTGGCACCGCGTAGTTTGGCACCAGCAGTTGCACACAAACCGATTGGTCCCTGGGCAAAGATGACGACGGTATCTCCTATCTTGATATCACCATTTTCAGCGCCGCCAAATCCTGTGCTCATGATGTCCGGGCACATCAAGACCTGTTCATCTGTAAGGCCGTCAGGTATTTCTTCCAGATTGCTCATGGCATACGGTACCAACAGGTACTCTGCCTGGCAGCCATCAATCGTATTACCAAAGCGCCAGCCACCAGCTGGCTTGCCACCGCATTGCGAATGCTGTCCATCCAGGCAGGAATAGCATTGTCCACAAGGCGATATGGCACCGACGATAACGCGCTGGCCAATTTCATACCCGCTCACCCCGGCCCCCAGTGCGGCGATCACGCCTACTGGTTCATGCCCTATGGTCAAACCTGGTTTGACTGGATACTCGCCTTTGAGGATATGGACATCTGTGCCGCAAATCGTCGTCGTGGTAATTTTGATGAGCGCCTCCCCCGGCCCTGGAACCGGGATGGGTTTTTCTTCTATCGCAATTTTTCCTGGACGTAGGTAGACGGCGGCTTTCATGGTAGACATTGCTTTTCCTCTTCTGACATTAACGTGGACGGATACCAGACTTTCTATAGGCGTCAGCCATATCTTGCTGCATGGTATTTCTGGCTTCACGCAGACATTGATTTTGTTGCGTACGATCCATTTGTTTGCAGGCCACTACGGATAACTGATGCACGGCTTCGGCTTCCTTTTTCAAGGTCTTGAAGTAGGCCATGGACGTTGTTTCTTCCTGATACCAGCGTTCAGGGTCGCCGCGCTGAGCAATGGTAGTTGAGTCTACATCTGCAGCGAGCGCCGGGCTCAAGACTCCACTACTGAACAATGCACAGAAAATTCCTGCTATCAACCTTTGTTTAGTCGTTTTCATGATAACTCCAAAAAGTGAAAATGCGTAGTGCTTTACAAACGACCAGTCAGCAAAAGAATGATAAGGATAATCACAATGAGGCCGGTAACCCCGCTAGGGCCGTAACCCCAGGAGCGGCTATGTGGCCACGAGGGAAAGAGTCCAATCAGGACCAGGATAAGTATGACGAGTAAGATGGTGCTCATGGTGTGGCCTATAAAGTCAGTTTAAGCAAGGCTGCAGGTATTTATCAGCTTGATGGATGTTTCTGGTCTGGATTGCAGCTTGCGGAAGGATGTCAATCTTCCTTTAATTGCGCTTTGAAATAGTGGCAAGAGTTGACAAAAGCATCGCGCACTTTTTCCGTCGTGTTGATCATGCTTTCCCAGTTGCTTTCGCTGGCCGACTTAATCTCATCGAGCTTGTCGCGCACTTGCTGCGATTGCACATGAAGTTTCTGTATTTCTTTGGCATATTGCTCTTTCATCGCTTCTTTTGAAACTGCAACTTTTTCTTCCATCGCCGTCATGCTGATATTTAATTCATCCAGCTGAGCTTTGATACTGGCTATATAAGCCTCTCGTTTCGCCATCATGGTTTTTCTCCCTTTGTTAAAAAATAGATAAACACTGGGTCAGATATTGGCATATTCACCGTGTTGATCCTTCCAGGCATCAACTTTTTGCTGGTCATCGGCTCTGGATATCGGACAAAATTTGGTATTTGAATCAAGATCAGTGTCCAGTTGCTCGACTATTTGGCTGGATATTCCCCACCCCAGTAAAGAGCCGATGACAGAACCCATGATCATGCCCAGGGCTGCACCCACCAAGGCCGCTTGCAAAGGATGCGTCACCAGCAAGCCAAAAACGGGGACAATAAATGGAGCAATCATGACAGCGAGCGTCGCATTGACCATACCCAGGACACAGCCTACAGCCATGCCGATTGCAGTACCCGTGCTGATGTCGGAATAATAGCCATTGCTCCAACGCTGAATCAGTGAGATGTCTTCCAAGGCTGGCTTTTTGAAGTCACCGTGCCTGGTTGAGGGACGTGCCGATGATTTCCTCACTAATAAAGTGTCATTGCTTGCGATCATGTCTGGCTCCCTGAAAAATGAGGCTCACCGCTAATGACAGTAAACCAAAGGATGACCAAATTTTTTGATGAATGGCTTTATCTGATCAAGAACTACAAATTTATGCTAATCCTGGTTTGACATCTGTGCGCTGGCACACTCTGCAAAGAATTTGACTTGATAAATATATATTGACCAATGTTCGATACCGCACAGATGGACACGTGAGCAGACAGCACACTCAGGCATCGGGCTTTTCCGACGCAGCAATCGTTGAGGCGAAATCAGCTTCGTCCAATAAGTTTCGTTCGTTACTCACACTTAAGAGGAAAAATATGAATAAGAATTTAGTTATGATCCTGGTTTGCACAGCCACATTTAGCACGGCAGCTTGGGCTGCCGACGAAAAGAAAGTTGCTTACACAGCGGCTAAAGACGCTGCCACGACAGAATTCAAACTGGCCAAGAGCCGATGTGACACCATCGCAGGCAATCCGAAAGATGTCTGCATGGCAGAAGCAAAGGCAGCACGCGTACATACAGAAGCCAATGCCACGGCAGAGTATAAAAATACTGTGGCGGCACGTACCAGCGCCAGAAAAGATATCGCCAATGCTGACTACGACGTGGAAAAAGCCAAATGCGGTAGCATGACTGGCAACGAAAAAGACGTATGCATCAAGCAAGCCAGTTCAAACAAAGTCGCCGCATTGGCAAACGCAAAGGCAGATAAAAAAGTGGTCGATGCCCGCGTTGACGCCAATGATGACAAAGTTAAAGCCGAATACAAGGTTGCGCTGGAGAAGTGCGATGCCTTGTCCGGCCAGGGTAAGGACAACTGTGTTGCTGCTGCCAAATCCAAATTCGGTAAGTAATTTCAGCTGCAGGTAAAACCGTTATTACGCAAAGCGACATGCGGTCTTGTATGTATAAATGTAGTTTCTATATCTCAATCTCTCGAAAGAAAAAAATGAAAATCGCTCAACGCATGATGACCATGATATTTACCGCCTCTCTGTTGATCATTGCTGGCTGTGCTTCAACAGCCACACGTGAAGGTACTGGCGAATATGTCGATGATTCCGTCATCACGACCAAGGTAAAAGCTGAAATTTTTAATGAACCGACTTTGAAATCCATGGAAATCAATGTCGTAACATTCAAAGGAACAGTGCAGCTCAGTGGTTTTGTGACTTCCAATGCCAATATTGATAAAGCAGTTGCCATTACCCGCAATGTCAAGGGAGTACGTTCTGTGAAGAACGATATGCGTTTGAAGTAAAGCTTGTTCTGCCAATGATGTTGTCGATGTGAATTGACAGCTTCATTGCAGACCATAAAAAAGAGAGCCAGCTTGGCTCTCTTTTTTTATTTACATTTACCTGACGCGCTGTTCAACCGTGAATTGTTCAATCTCGACGCGGCGGTTAGGTTCCAGGCAGGCGATAAGATCGATACGTTTTTTGTTGTTGCACACGACAACAGGATTGCTTTCACCTTTTCCGATGGCGTTCAGCCTTTGTGTAGCGACGCCTTTGTTGTTCAGATAGGATTTGACTGAATTGGCACGCTGCTCGGACAAATTCAAATTGTATTTATCTGCACCCAAGCGGTCTGCATAGCCGGTTATAACAACCTGATTGATCTGCATATTGGCATTCAGAGCATTAGCGATGTCATCCAGTTTTGGCTGTGGTGTGCTCAATACCGCGCTATCAAAGGCAAACAATTCTGTCGCAGACAAGGTAAATTTTTGATACACAGGCGATGGCGGCGGGACAGGTGCAGGCGGTGGTGCTTGTACCATTACCGGTTCTGGTGTGGGGGCAGGTGTAAAGCTGACTGTTCTGGCGGCCACTTTTGGTTTATCAAAGCTATAGTTTAGTCCAACAGAAAGATGGGAATTGCTAGCCTGGCTAAAACCAAAATCATTGCCATGTAAATAGCCATGTACCTTGCGCCACTCTGCTTGGGCCGACCACTGATCGTTCAAGCTGAGCTGTACACCGACGCCGCCGCTGGCCGCGGGTGACGTGCTGTCACCACTTTTTAAGCCTGCATTACTCCTGTCACGGTTTGCCGCAATACCCATGACCAGGTAAGGGCGAACTGTGCTGCGCGAAAAGAGATAGAGCAGGTCTATTCCCAAAGCATTTTGCTGATAGCGTTTGCCATTGTCTGACGCCCGCGTGTAATTGGTATTGATTTGCGCATCCCAGCTTTCTGACAAAGGCTTGCCCAGACGTAGCCCGACGCCATAGCCGCGATTGCCCGCACCGAAAGTTTCATCAGTCTCTGCCGCATGGATGCTGCCACCGATATACCAGGATGGGTTGTAATCTTCAGCCATGGCATTGCCCGCACCTGCGAAAAACAGGCAGGCCAGGGCGGCAGGTATAGCGCGTAATTTATTCATGAATATTCTTTCTGGATGTGAAAAGAGGAGGGAGATGTATTGCAAAAACCGGAATGTGACTGGAACAGTAATTCCTGTTTGGGAGACTAAGTGAAATGCGAATTTTCATCGGTGCGTTGGCGCACAAATGTCGTCCTCCTGGGCAGTGTCAGGGAAACAACGTGGAGGTCTGATGCTAGTCAGCTTTCCATATTCATCTTCATCTTCATGCAGCCAGGAGGTCCATCTGCTGATTGCATGAAGGACTGTGTGTGCTTACGTACGGAGCTAGATTGGAAATCGTTTTATTCTTGTAGTAGATCAAGACTTGAATTCAACATTATCAGGAGTGGCATGGCATTTTTTTCTCTCGAGCATAGTAAAGCAGCTTATTTGACCGACTTTGTCTTGTATGGCGTCGCGGTAACTTGCTTACTGATTTTTTTGAGCGTGCTTACTCCCTATGCACGCTTATTGGAGGTTGCGGTATTTGTGTTGGCAGGGTTGTTTGCATCTACCGGAATAGAGTATTTTTTGCATCGCTTCATCCTTCATGGCCTGCAACCGTTCAAACGCTGGCATGAACTGCATCACGCGCGTCCGGCTGCTTTGATAGGGACACCGACCATATTAAGCACGACTTTGATTATCTTCCTGGTGTTTACACCGGCGTTTTTGCTGGGTGACATATTACGTGCCAGCGCGCTGACTTTGGGATTGACGGGAGGCTACTTGTTTTACACCATCATACATCATGCTGCCCATCACTGGCCGGCCAGACATTCCTGGTTGAAGCAAAGGAAGATCTGGCATGCACGTCATCATCATGCGGATGGAAATTCGGTATGCTTTGGTGTCAGTACCAGTTTCTGGGATGTGGTTTTTCGAAGTAATGGAAGCAAGAGCAGTAATGGCAGAAAAGCCAGTATGTCGGAGGAGTAGCACCTGCAGATGGGCGGTTGTTGCGGATAGGTGAAAAGCAGGCAGTAACTGGACAGGTTTGATAGGTAGTTCTGGATATCAATGCACTATTGACGGTAAAGTTTTAAGGCGCAGCTTAGCTGCATGAATATCGACGCTTACTGTTTTACTCCCTCATTTTTCATTGCTTCCAGTTTATCGTAAGCAACTGCTGCCGATGCGGTCTTGATGGTGGCAATGTCGACATTCTCGCCACGGGTTTCTACGAGGAAGCGACCGCCAACCAGGAGGCTATACTCACCAGTTGAACCATCCTTTTGAAATCTTTCATGCGTAGGACGGCCATTGACCTTTCCCATTTTTTCATAACCAGCATCGGTTTCCTTGTCCTGCTCCATCATGCCCCAGGCGAACATGGCACCAAACATTTTGCTGCCACCTGTATCAGTGATGCTGATTTTAACCTGATGATTATTTTCATCGGCATAGCGAGCTTCGGCCTTGGCGACCTTGAATTCACCCATGGCTGATTTCTCACCTTCCAGGCTATTCCGTTTCAAATCGCCTATGGTTTCAGGGAGCAAGGCTTTTAGCTTGTCCTTGTCAATCACGTCGGCCTGGCTACTGCCGCCCAAGGCTACTCCCAAGGCTTCGGTTGCTGCTTTCATTTCTGCTTGTGGGTCGCCAGATTTTTTTGCATCGTCCATCTTCTTGCCCATTTTTTCAAGCTCGTTCAGTGTACCGGCGGTTTCAGATGTACGGCTTGCAGTAGGCATGCCGCCCATGCCATAAATTGAACCGCCACCGACAGAACCTACCACCATCGTAAACACAATCATGATCAGAATGGAGCAGACGACTGAAACTGCGGTGTAAGCTGCAGCTTTCTCTTGAGGCACCTTCATCAGCACAGGCAAGCCCAGATAAAGCAGGTAAATACCATACAAACCCGCCAGCACACCCAGCATGCTTAGCGAAGGCAAAAGGGACAAGATGCCAGCAAGCCAGGCCGGAGTGAAAGAATAGGCGGCGACTTTCAAGGCTTGCGCGGGGTTTTTGGTCGCGCCAAATTGTGGTGCCAGAGCATCAATCAAGAGGGCTATCAGATATACGCCTATTAAAGCAAATACAAAACTCATCACCATTGCTGAAATGCCTGCAATGATGGGCAAGCGTATGGTGCCAAGCATGGGTACGCTGAAACCGATGATGCTCATGCCTATGAAGCTGGCGACTGCAGGAATGGCAGCCAGAGGCGCAACATAATTTTTGAACAAGTCTATCGTGACGGTGTTTTCTACTTCAATGACTAGCCATTCTTTTTGTGGCGTCAGGATGATATTTTTCGCACGTTCAATGAGATTCATGGACTTTTCCTTCAGTTAATAGGTGAAACATGGATAAATGCTGTGGAAAACGAAAAAGCGGCAATAAAACGGAACTAATGCGAAAACAGGCTACTTGACTTTTGGATAAGTGGCTAAGTTTATTACAGTTTTTTGCAAGTAAGGCAAAAAATAGCGATTTCCAAGTGATTTCTTCATGCTAGCCAGCAATACCGGACTGCATTGTCAACTCCAGGCTGGGCCTGGATAAGCCGCATCGATTACATATCATGTTGTTTGAGATTTGGCAGGAACTGTATGCCCGTCTTTTGCGTCAGTTCCTGATAACTGATGGGTTTGCTGACCTGGGCATCGTCGGTGTTTTCTACCCAGTGCGCCCAGGCGCGACCGGCATTGGGGTCATATACAAGTTTGTAAAGGTATTTGGGTACCCAGACCTTGTTGTTACCTATTGTCGGAGGGCGTGGACCATATATCGGTCCAGTGATGACATACACATCGCCTTGTGCACGCAAGACATACTGGCGGGTGGCTTTTTCTATGGCAGCCCAGGTTTTCCGGTTATTGAGTGGCGCTTGCGGAACCATGTTGGCCAGTGAGAAACTTTGTTCCATGGCGGTGCTATCGATCATGTCGGCAGCTGGTGCCATATGGCCGCGGTCATAGCCAGAACCTTTGTAATCGTCGAGTTCAGCCCTCTCTGCACGTGGCAACCTGGCATCGGCATAGAACTGGTTGCTGCGCTCATTGTCCCTGGCTTTCAGGATGATTTGACGGTTCAACCTTTCAGCGACATAGATGGGGGTATGACTTTTACCTGAATGCATGACCGCAAATGCTGAAAAACAAAGGGCGCGCGGACGCATGTCCCCAGAATGTCTTAGCGTCGGAATTTGTCCTTTTATAAAAAACTGACGGCATCCGGCAAAGTCCCCCGTGCCCAGGGTTGGCGAATCGAGGAAGAGATTTTCAAAACTTGAAAGATCAACAAAAGACAGGTTAATGAGAGCAAAAACGAGTATCGGGCTGAGTTTTGCGAGTTTTTTTATCATGAGTGTGCGTTTTGATGTCTGGCCGGGACTACTCTGTGGCAAGGGCCACATCAACACTGAACTAGAAAGTTTGTATTAAGCCTCAAGGCGACGGAGTAAAGCGGGAAAGGCCCGAAGTGTATATGTTTTCTCTCAAGGCAACTTATAAACCTTGGATAATTGCACCAACCGCTCAACAATAAAATAGGGACCCTATCGTTCTCTTAATCCATCCCAGTGCAAACCAAACTTGTTGAGATATTTTTTAAGCCTGTCTGCATCATTGGGATTGGCTTTGTTGCTGCGGGAAGCAGCAAACAGTTTCCGGCCTGCTTCAGACATGTTTTTAGAGCGCAGGCAAACTGCCAGCACTGCCTGTAATTGCACGGCATCGAATAAATCCAGTTGCGCCAATTGCTCAGTATCGAGGTAGTCATGCAAATCCAGCTCATTTGTTTCACCGCTTTCCTGCGCATATGACCACAGACGTTGCAGGCGCTTGATTTCTTCACTGGCATTCTGATCATTGATACGTCCCGCATCGGCCAGCGTGGCCATGCGTGTGACTGATGCAGATAAATCGCGGAAGTTGCCTGCCCACACTGCTTGAGGGGAAGTGGCAAATTCCATATAACTGTCTTTTGCCTCTTTGTTGAATCGCACCATCTGCCCATTCTCCGCACTGTATTGCGATAGAAGGTAATCGATATTCGGCGCGATGTCTTCGACCCTGCCACTCAGGCCAGGCAGTTCATATGACCACAGATTGATACGCGCATACAAGTCTTCACGAAAGCGGCCCGCAGCCACTTCCTTACCCAGATCACGATTGGTGCCTGCAACCAGTTGGAAATCGCTTTGTACTTCATGGTCACCGCCAACCGGGAAGAAGCGTTTTTCTTCCACTGCCTTGAGCAGCATTGCTTGTTCATCCAGACCCAGCTCACCAATTTCATCAAGGAAGAGCAAGCCTTTGTGTGCCGTTCTCAGCAAACCGGGGCGGTCTGACATGGCACCGGTGAACGAACCCTTGATATGACCAAACAGGGTGGAGCCCGCACCATCACCACGCAGGGTGGCGCAATTGACTTCGACAAACTTGCCTTCCAGCCTGTGCCTGGCTTTTTTCAATTCAAAGATACGCCGCGCCAGGAAGGATTTGCCCGCACCAGTCGGCCCCATCAACAGAATCGCTGCCTTGGACTTGATGGCCACACGCTCTATCTCATCGATCATGGTATTGAAGCGTGCATTGCGGGTCGCAATGCCAGACTTCAGGAAGGCCACCCCTTCTTCCTGCTCGCGGCTAAAGCGCTGGGCAATCTGGTCATAGCGTGACAAGTCCAGATCAATGATGGTCATCTCACCAAAATTGGCCTTGGTCTGGCGCCGTGGAGGTGAAGTCTGCAAGAGCTTGCCTGGCAGGTAACTGGCTTCAGTCATCAGAAACAGGCAAATTTGTGCCACGTGGGTGCCAGTGGTGATATGAACCCAGTATTCTTCTTTATCGGTATCGAAGGGGTAAGACCTGGCAAAGTCGAACAGGCAGCCATACACTTCTTCAAAATCCCAGGGATCTTTTATTTCCAGTTGATGTGAGCGTACTTTGGTTTCTGGCGAGGTATCGGCAATGTCTTTTTCTAATTGTGCGAGCAAGAGCTCATGCTGACCGCTGTACAGCAAATCGATGCGATCGATGACAATATCTTCGTGCTGGGTCAGCGCGACCGTAGGCCGCCATTTTTCCCAACGACCACTGCCACGGCCACTATCGAGTTGCGTGCCTATGAAACCGATGACGACTTTTTTCTTCTTGATCATTTTGGATAAATATTTATCTAATTAGATAATTATATAGGAAATTTGCTTTGTGAGTTGTTTCCGTTAATTTCTGTCTGCTTCTGTATTTGTCTATTTAAATCAATAACTTAAGATTCGATTAGATGCGCTGGCACAGGCCTGGCACGCCCATTGCAATAGATGGAGCGTAGGGCATGCAGGCATGAAGGGAGTGCCACCACCGAAAACGATTGAGTCCTGGGTGGGCTGGATAAAACCAGATGCAGTCTAAGTATTGTCATGAGCAAGGTTGCAGATGCAGGTTGCCGCTCCCCGTAAGGGTGTCAACTGGCGCGCGTTTCCAATCATGGCAGTGGCCAGAAGTAATGCTCTGGTTGTTGCATTGTGCGGGTTCGAATCCCGTCGTGTCCACCAATGAAAAAACAGGACTTGCACAAAATTGTCCCAGCAAGGCGTCAGCGACGACGACAGTACGAATAGTACGGCTAGGAGCTGCAACGCAGCTGGGGCGGTTTTGTGCAAGTCCAAAAAAGGAAATGAAATGGTTAATACACAATTGTTCCAGAGTTTAAAAAACTCACTGACAAACAAATTTTTGCCAGTCACAGATACAACAAATTTTTCTGGCGTAGCCGCTTACAAGTTCACTGCGGAACACAAGCTGGCCCAATATGCAGCCACTGGTTGTTTGAACGCGACTTACTACGCCAGTGCAGAAGCGCAGCTGGCGACAGTGCTGGATTTGACTAAAGAGGTAACAGCTTTGTTCATTGCGCAAACCGCGATTTACTGCCGTGAGCGTGGTTATATGAAAGACATGCCAGCGCTGCTGGTAGCAGCATTGACCATGCGTAATGCAGTTGAGTTGCCGCGTACTTTCAAGCGTGTGATGAACAACGGCAAGATGTTGCGTAATTTTGTACAGATTCTGCGTTCAGGTGCGATAGGCCGTAAGTCTCTGGGTTCACGTCCTAAAAAACTGGTACAGGCATGGCTGAATACTGCCAGCGAAAAAGAATTACTGTCAGCAGCGGTGGGTGCGACACCTTCACTGGCCGATGTCGTGAAAATGGTGCATCCAAAACCTGTCGAAGCTTGGCGTGAAGCCTTCTTCGCCTGGTTGATAGGTAAGCCATACAAGGCAGAAGCTTTGCCACCTATAGTGGCAACATTTGAAGCATACAAAAAAGATCGCAGCCTGGCTTTGCCAGATGTGCCTTTCCAAATGCTGACGGCGATGGACTTGACGACAGAAGACTGGGCGCAAATTGCCCGCCAGGCTGGCTGGCAGATGTTGCGTATGAACTTGAACACCTTTGGCCGTCACGGCGTCTATGCCTTGCCAGGCATGGTGGACTTGATTGCCGCTAAATTGAGTAATGCAGAGGCGATTGCCAAAGCCAAAGTATTTCCATATCAGTTGATGGCGGCTTACAAGGCAGCGAACGAAGAGGTGCCATTGCCAGTCAAGAATGCCTTGCAAGATGCGATGGAAATCGCCTTGAGCAATGTGCCAGAAATATTTGGCAAAGTCGTGGTCTGTGCTGACGTGTCTGGTTCCATGTCGTCTGCAGTCACAGGTTACCGTAGCTCTGCAACGACAGCAGTACGTTGCATAGACATCGCTGCGCTGGTTGCTGCTGCCATGCTGCGCAAGAATCCATCTACTCTGGTTTTGCCGTTTGAAAACCAGGTCGTGAAATGTGATTTGAACCCACGTGACAGCGTGATGACCAATGCGCAGAAACTGGCAGCGATAGGTGGTGGTGGAACCAATTGCAGTGCACCACTGGTGCAGTTGAACAAGAGCAAGGCGCAGGCTGACCTGGTGATCTTTGTCTCTGACAATGAATCCTGGATGGATGCAAGCCGTAGTCGTACCACTGCAACCATGGCGGAATGGAATGTGTTCAAACAACGCAATCCACAAGCCAAACTGGTGTGTATAGACATCGCACCATATGGTACGACTCAGGCGGCAGAAAGAGATGATATTTTGAATGTAGGTGGTTTTTCTGATGCTGTATTCAAAATCATCGCTGCCTTTGCTGCTGGTCAGTTAAGTGCAGAGCATTGGGTAGGTGAAGTAAAGGCAATTGATATTTAGAGAACCGCTGGCGGGGCAAATGTAGTAACAGCTTCGCCAGTCCAGGTAGTAAAAGTTTTTGAACGCAGCATGAATGCAAATGTGATTACACCTCCAACTGTAAAATCACCTTTAAATCTTGTCATGCAGTGCTTCAAAAACCATTTGAAGGTCGTCTTGAGTTTGAAATGCAGTACGAATGCGCTGGTGATTACATCCAAAAAAATCGCAAGCAAACCTTGTCGTACTGTATTTCTCAATACTGCAATCAGATGTCGCAGTACAGGTTTTGAATATGGTATGAATGCTGATGTGATTACATTTGAAACGTAATATCACCCTCTATTCTTGTCATGCCGTATTCAATAAATGTCATTGGGCTTGTTTTTTGAATGCCATATGAATGCTTATGTGACTACATGGGGTGCTCACATCATTCACTTGTCATGTGGTGGTTCAAAATTTGGTCAAGGTTTTGAGCAGTACGAGAATGCAGCTGTGACTACATTTTTTGCAAAAGTGACGAGGTCACGGCAAAATCTTGTCTTGCTGCTGCTCAAACAGGTTTTACCCGAATGCCATCAGGATTACATCGGTTAAATTGGTTCGACTCCAGTCTGGTCTGCACCGCAAGGACAGATCAGAAAATCCTGGTAACACTTGTCGGGGTTTTATTTTAAAGTAGAGACGTAATGAAAAGCGGAAAGCAAAGACGGACAGAAATCATGGAAAAGCGGCGCACCCGCATACCTGCAAAAGAAAGTTTTGATTTCTATGCTTTGCCAGTTCCGGCAGGTGCTATTCCAACGGATCGCGAGGCACTAAGACACAATAACACTTACGGCTTGTTGCCCTTGTTTTATGTGGACTATGTCTTCAATTGCAGAGATTGTGGCACAGTGCAAATATGGACAGCCAAGCAACAGAAGTGGTGGTACGAGATTATGCAAGGCAATATCAATAGCGTCGCTGTACGATGTCGATCTTGTCGCAAGACAGAGCAACAAAGAAAGAAGCAGGCCAGGGATATCCATTTGAGTGGCCTGGCAGAAAAATACAAACAATAGAGTTTTCAGGCGAATGCTGGTGAACGTGCAACGGTCCTAAGGTGGTGAACAGATGCATGGAGATGTATTCATGGTCTGGTGTAGCCTGGGTACTGACTCTTCATTGAGTCTCCAGGCCGTCGGTTTCACAAACCCTTGTCGCCGCAGTACTTGGAAATGAAAGAGTTTGTGCGGTGAGTAAAGTTTTAGGCGAATGCTGGTGAAATTACATCACTTTTAATGAGGCTGTCGCGGGTTCGAAGCCCGTCACGAAATCTCGGTTTCGTGTAGCTCAGTTGGTAGAGCACCTGTGGGTAACCACATACATTTCACCGAATATTGTCGCCACCAAAAAATGGCAGCTTGTAAAGTAAGAGAAGCAAAGCAGCGGTTAATTGTCGTATAGCTGTTGCAGTAGAAAATTTTAGGCGAATGCCGATGAAACTACATCGCTACGAACGAAGAGGTCGTGGGTTCGATCCCCACCATGGTGTCATCAGGCACCATGTAGCTCAGTGGGAGAGCGCTTGTGGGCAACCACAGACGTTTCATCAACCCTTGTCGCCACCAAAGAATTTAATAATAAAGAGAAAATATGAAACACGAAGATTATGATGTAATACAGTACAAAGATGGTCGTCCTATCAAGATGTGGACCAAAGGTGTTCCTGTTGAAGAAGAAGCCAAGCAGCAGTTGGCGAATACCTCTCGTTTGCCTTTCATCTACAAACATATTGCCGTGATGCCAGACGTGCATCTGGGTAAAGGTTCTACCATCGGTAGCGTGATACCTACCCTGGGTGCAGTGATCCCGGCTGCTGTCGGTGTGGATATCGGTTGCGGGATGATGGCTGCCAAGACCACTTTGTTTGCTCATGATTTGCCTGATAACCTGGGTCCTTTGCGTACTGCGATAGAAAAAGCCATACCGCATGGTATGTCACCAAAGACCCGTAGCTTCAAAGGCCGTGATAAGGGTTCATGGGAAACACCACCATCTGCTGTGGATAATGCCTGGGCAGAATTGAAAGTTGGTTTCGATGAAATTTGCTTGAAGACACCGCGTTTAAAAAACACCAATAACTATCGTCACCTGGGGACTTTGGGTGGTGGTAACCACTTCGTTGAAGTATGCCTGGATGAAGCCAATGCAGTATGGTTCATGTTGCATTCTGGTTCACGTGGTGTAGGTAATGCAATTGGTAGCCATTTCATCGAACTGGCCAAGCAGGATATGCGTACCCATTTCATTAACTTGCCAGATCAGGATTTGTCCTATCTGCCAGAAGGTACTGAACATTACAAGGACTATATCCAGGCAGTGGGGTGGGCGCAGAAGTTTGCCCGCTTGAACCGTGAAGTGATGATGCAGAACTTGATTGCTGCCGTGCGTACTGTGATCAGCAAACCGTTTGAGACCCATGTTGAGGCGGTTAATTGTCATCATAACTATGTGCAGAAAGAACATCACTTCGGTAAAGATGTATTGGTAACCCGTAAAGGTGCAGTATCTGCGCGTGCCGGAGAATTGGGGATTATCCCTGGTTCCATGGGCGCGAAAAGCTTCATCGTGCGTGGTAAAGGAAATGAAGAAAGCTTCAATAGCTGCAGCCACGGTGCAGGACGTACTATGAGCCGTACCGCCGCGAAAAAGCTATACACCGTTGCTGATCAGATTGCCGCAACCGAGGGTGTGGAATGCCGTAAAGATGCCGATGTTATTGATGAAATCCCTATGGCATATAAAGACATCGACGCCGTAATGCTGGCCCAAAGTGCGCTGGTAGATGTGGTGCACGTTTTGAAGCAGGTAGTGTGCGTTAAGGGTTGATTTTTAAATTCAAGACCTCTCAACACAGAGGCACAGAGACACAGAGGAAAAGCAAGAGGGATCTCTTTTTCATAAAATTCGAGACAGTCAAATTTCCAAAAGATTTTTTCCTGCCTTTCTCTGTGTCTCCGTGCCTCTGTGGTTAAAGGTCTTGAACTTGTTTGAATTGAAAATAAAAATAATGAATAAGAAATTGATAGAGCTGGATGGCTCTTTGGGTGAGGGTGGTGGACAGATATTGCGTACGTCTTTGAGTCTGTCCATGATTACTGGGCAACCGTTTCGCATCATCAATATCCGTGCTGGCCGCGCCAAGCCTGGTTTGTTGCGACAGCATCTGGTGGCGGTGCAGTCTGCTGCGGCTGTCAGCGGTGCGCAGGTGACTGGGGCTGAACTGGGTTCGACCACGCTGGAATTTACTCCATCGGGTATCTATGGCGGTACTTACCAGTTCGCCATAGGTAGTGCAGGTAGTTGTACCCTGGTGTTGCAAACACTGATACCAGCTTTGCTGTATGCAGATAAACCATCGACTATCAAGATCACTGGTGGTACGCACAATGACATGGCGCCACCTGCACAGTTCTTGCAAAAGGCCTATGGCAGGGTATTGCAGCAGATGGGTGCAGATGTCAGTTTTGAATTGAAACGCTATGGCTTCGTGCCTGCCGGTGGTGGCGAAATTATTGCGCAGGTGCAGCCATGCAAGCAGTTGAAACGGCTGGACTTGTTGGAGCGCGGCGAACGATTGAAAGGCTATGCCGAAAGCTTCGTCGCCGGTGTACCAGTCGACGTCGCCAAGCGCGAGCTTGAATGCGTAGGCGGCAGCATGGGCTGGTCTGCCGATCAATTGCAGGTACGCGGTCTCAGCAATGACCAGGGACCAGGCAATGTACTGCTGATTACGCTGGAACACGAACAGGTAACCGAAGTATTTTGCGGTTTTGGTGAAAAAGCTGTCAAGGCAGAAAATGTGGCCAAACGTACAGTGCAGGAATTGCGTGAGTATGTCGCGTCCGGTGCTGCTTTGGGTGAGCACTTGGCAGACCAGATCATGTTGCCATTTGCGCTGGCTGGTGGTGGCAGTTTTACCTCCAGCGTGGTATCGCAACATGCCAAAACAAATGCTGATGTGATCGCCAGGTTTTTGCCTGTCAGTACAGAATTTTCGAAGCAGGATAAACGCTTTATATGCACGATGAAGAACAACTGAAAAGGAGAGCAAGATGAAACTTGCAGAAGCCTTGTTATTGCGAGGCGATTTACAGAAAAAACTGGCATCCATGCGTGAGCGTATAGTACGCAATGGTCTGGTACAGGAAGGCAATATGCCGCAGGAAGATCCAGAAGCCTTATTGCTGGAAGCCTATGCCGTGACCACGGAACTGGAAAAGTTGGTGTTGGCGATTAATGCCGCGAACATGGCGAACAAACTGCCAGATGGCCGTAGCCTGACGGCTGCCGTTGCCGAACGCGATAGCTTGATACAACGCCATGCCTTGTTGCAGGCGGCCATAGGATCGACGCATAAAGAACCAGATCGCTATAGCGCACGTGAAATAAAATGGGTGTCCGTATTTGATGTGAAAAAATTGCAGAAGCAGTCAGAAGACCTGGCCAAAAATCTGCGTGAGTTGAATGCGAAAATTCAGGAAAGTAACTGGCAGGTAGTGTTGCAAATGAGTTTGTAAAGTTTTCGGAACGTAGAGCGAGCGTGGAACCCCGGCCCGATGACAGGGGGTGGAAAATATACTGGGATCGTTGACTGAGCGCGATGGGCAGCGCCAACAAATGACAACTCAGCCCATCACATCGCACTGTTGAAATTGCATACTGCAAACTTAACCACCACACGCTGGCTATGTTCCATTTTATTTTTTTATTTACGATGCCTTGAATCGAGCGTCAAAAGTACTTATACGTATATTTCTCTCAACATGAAAGTAACTGTCGAACCAAAATCTAAATCGTATTCAGGAAAAGTGTTCACTGGCGTTAGTGAGTTATCGCTCGGCGCTACTGGTCTTCGCATTGTTGTGGCTGCTACTGATGAGACTAATGAGAAGCGTACCTTGATAGAAATTCATTTTGAGGAGGCGAGAGGTTTTCGAGTTCTTGACGAAGGCGATCTTATTCCTTATTGGCAAAGTAAAGTATTTGAGCCTGGATACTGCCTGTTTGAAATCAAGTCTGGTGGTTGGCTAGAACAAGAAAGGCAATTTCCAGGGATGTTGGCAATTACAGAAGCGGTAGGCGATTTCAGGGAATGGTTTATTTGCACTGAATACAATTGCGTTAATGTTCTAGCTGTGAATCCACCATTGATCAGAGAATTTTCTTGATGCGATGCGCGTCTGATATTTATCTATAATCCCTGATAGCCAAGCTTTTGCTGAACTGAGTGTCAATTTTTTTTGAATTCTATTGACACAGTAATTTAATCTCGTGCAGAATCGAGTCTCTTCGATATGCAGCAATTTAAAAATTCTCTGCAATTCGATTTTTTCATCAACACCCAATTCAAGAAAGGAACGGCCATGCCACGGAATAAGGCTAGTAAGAACAATCAATACTTTTAGCCCCGTGCACGACGCTCGGGGTTAAGGCAAATCGCCAACCCGAGCCGGTCTTTTTTTTCGAAAACCCCGGTGAGGAAACTCGTCGGGGTTTTTACTTTTCAGCCGCTGATTTTTTGTTGGAACGCCAGAACTTGCATTGCCTTGCGCCATGCAGGAAGGGACGGTGTTCGCCAAAAAAATGCAGAGTGCTATTGACGAAGGAAAGCAGCGAGATATGTCTCATGCCAGCAGCAGGATTTGCTGTAGCGGCAGGAATGAATCGCTGAAAAAACACCGGCATTACAAGAAGGAAAATTGTATGCCTATAGCTCAAAGTTTGCACAAGGCCAGAGTGCCTGTGCATATATTTACCGATGATGTTGATCACACTGCGATACAGCAGTTGCTCAATATCGCCAGTTTAAACATCGTCCATCCTCACGTAGCAGCCATGCCTGATGTGCATGCGGGTGTAGGTGCCACGGTAGGCAGTGTGATACCTACCCGTGCCGCCATCATCCCTGGTGCCGTGGGTGTGGACATAGGTTGTGGAATGAATGCCGTGCGCACGACGCTGACTGCCAGCCAGTTGCCAGACAATCTGGCGAAGCTGCGCAGTGCCCTGGAAGCCGAAATACCGGTCGGTTTTCGCCAGCATGCCTGGAACAGGATGCGCGGATCTGTTTTGGTCAGGGTGGGTAAGCCCTTGAATGACAGGCTGGACAAGATCGTCGCCAAGCACAAGAGCATCATGAAAATGCTGCCGAAGTTTTACCAGACCTGGATATGTCAGTTGGGTACCCTGGGTGGTGGTAATCATTTCATTGAAGTGTGTATTGATGAAGAGCAGCGCGTCTGGATCATGTTGCATTCTGGTTCGCGTGGTGTGGGCAATGTCATCGGCAAGCATTTTATCTGGGCTGCCAGGAAAGAAATGTGGCGGCACCAGATACATTTGCCGGACAAGGACTTGTCTTACTTCACTGAAGGCTCGGAACTGTTTGATGATTATGTCGAAGCAGTACAGTGGGCGCAGGATTATGCGCTGGCTAACCACAGTGAAATGATGCGTCGGGCACTGGCTGTGCTGGAAAAAGAAGTCACCAGCTTCAAGCTAGATGGGGAAGCCATCAATTGCCATCACAATTATGTGTCGCAAGAAACCCACAATAATGAAAATCTCTTCATCACCCGCAAAGGGGCAATTTCTGCCCGCATGGGTGAAATGGGAATTATTCCTGGCAGCATGGGCGCACGTAGTTATATCGTCAGGGGCAAGGGTAATCCTGAATCATTCTGCTCCTGCTCACATGGGGCAGGGCGCAGGATGAGCCGGGGTGAGGCCAGGGAAACCTTTGACGCAGATGATCTGGCAGCCCAGACTCAGGGTATAGAATGTCGCAAGGATCAGGGCGTTGTCGATGAAATTCCGGCTGCCTATAAGGATATCGATGCAGTCATGGCACATCAGCGTGATCTGGTTGAGATTGTGCATACCTTGCGCCAGGTTGTTTGTGTGAAGGGATAAGAAATGAAAATCAATATCAAATTACCCAAACCGCGTAACCCGCTGGCTGTGCTGGTCAAGCAGCGCAATGCCGGTGTACATGGCGCGCTCAATCCCAAGCGTACTGAGCGCAGGCAAGAGAAGCAGCGTTTGCAGCAATTCAAGGGCACGGTCGGACGGCTGAAGGACGAAGAGTAAGACCCTCACTTGTTCTAACTTGTTTTGAACATTGCGCTCATTTGGCAACAAATGGGCGCTTCTCTATTTTCCTGGCTTGAAATACTTTGCTGCGGGTAGTGAGTGCTGGATAATATCGCTTGATATAAAAATATAACACTGCGCCTGGTCGCAGACAGGGATACCACATGGTGCGGCAAAACCGGCTACAAGCCATAGATCTTTTGCGGGGGCTGGTTATTGTGCTGATGGCATTGGATCACACCCGCGACTTTTTTGCGGTTACCCCATTTGATCCTCTGGATTTGCAACGAGGTTCGCCGGGCTGGTTCTGGACGCGCTGGATTACGCATTTATGTGCACCGATCTTTGTGACCCTGGCTGGCATGTCGGCTTTCTTGCGCTCGCAGCAGCGTGATAAAAGGGATATGACGCGCTATTTGCTTAGCCGCGGTGCTTTGCTGGTGTTGTTGGAATGCACCTGGGTAAGCTTCAGTTGGCAATTTGGTTTCAATGTGTTCATCTTGCAGGTGATCTGGGCGATAGGGATGGCGATGATGGCGCTGGGCTTGCTGATCTGGTTGCCGCACTGGGCGATCGCACTGGCCGCCGCTGCCTTGATATTGCCGCATAACCTGCTCGATGGCATGCATGCCAAAGGCAGCCATGTCTTGTTCATGGCCTGGCATCAGGGTGGTTATTATCCCCTGACTGACAAGTTGGGCATCGTCTTTGCCTACCCGCTCATGCCATGGATAGGTTTGATGGCGGCTGGTTATGCGCTGGGGCCGGTGATGTTGTGGGAAGCTGACAAGCGCCAGCGTTTCATGCTATCAGCGGCGGCCATCCTGTTTGTGAGTTTCGTGATTTTGCGCAGCGGAAATTATTATGGCGACCCTGATTTTTGGTCGGCACAGGGCAAGGGCTGGTTTTATGACCTCATGTCTTTCGTCAAGGTGCATAAGTATCCGCCTTCTTTGCTCTATCTGTGCATCACGCTCAGCATAGGCTTGAGCACGCTGGCCCTGATGGATAAATATGTGCAAAAACCTTTGCCGCTATTGATGTTGTTTGGCAAGACACCGATGTTTTTTTATCTGGTGCATATCGCGCTCATCCATGCGCTGGGTTGGATTTATATGCAACTGCGTTACGGTCAGATCGTTGATTTTCGCAAACCAGAGGCGACGCCAGCGTATGAGGCTTCGCTCCTAGTCTGCTATCTTGCCTGGTTGTTTGCTTTGACTTTGATGTGGGGACTGACCAAACTGTGGCTGGCACGCAAGCCGCGAGCAGTGGCTACACCAGGCACGGCCTAAGGCTGCATTTTTTGTTTTCTGGTCGATGGATGCAATATAAGTCCAACAAGCTGATGCACGCAAAAATGGCGCCTGCATAAAAGGTAAAGGCAGATCCAAACTCCTGCCATAGCAAGCCTGCGACGACGCTTGCCAGTAAAAGACTGACACCACTGGCGAGATTGAAAAAACCAAAGGCCGTGCCACGTAAATCAGCCGGGGCACTGCCGGCAACCATGCTGGACAACAAACCCTGGGTCATTCCCATGTGAACGCCCCATAGGGCAATTCCCGCTGCCAGGCCATACCAGTTCTGGCTATACCCCAGTACTACATCCGAGGCGATCAGTACCAGCAAGCCACAGGCAAGTAATAGAGGGTGCGATACCCTGTCAGACAGTTTGCCGAAAGGGTAGGCTGTCGCTGCATACACCAGGTTCATCGTGACCATGATGAGGGGTACATAAGCTATGGGTATCTGCATTTGCTGGGCGCGCAGTATCAAAAAAGCTTCGCTGAAGCGGGCCAGGGTAAATATGCTGCCCAGTGCCACCACCCACCAGTAAGCCGTACCCAAGCGGCGCAGATTATGCATGCTGATGGGGTTGCCGGGCCTCATCGCAGTTTTGTTATCCGGCTCTTTTACGCCGACGAAGAGCAAGACCATTGCAGCCAGGCCAGGAATGACGGCCAGCCAGAATATGCGCCGGTAATCATTCATCCACAGCAGCATCAGGGCGGTTGCCAGCAAGGGGCCAACCACGGCACCTATGGTATCCAGAGATTGCCGCAGACCGAAAGCCGCACCGCGTATTTCGGCTGGTGTAATGTCTGTGATCAGGGCGTCACGCGGTGCGCCGCGTATGCCTTTACCTATCCTGTCCATCATGCGGGCTGTCAACAGCATGCCCATGCCCTGGGCGATGGCAAACAGGGGTTTGGTGAAGGCACTCAAGCCATAGCCAAACACAGCCAGGGCCTTGCGCTTGCCCAGGCGGTCACTGAGTGCGCCTGAAAATACCTTGACGATGAGGGTGGTTGATTCGGCGATGCCATCGATCAGGCCAACGGCAAACACGCTGATACCCAGCGTGCCGACCATGAACATGGGCAGCAGGCTATGTATCATTTCAGAAGAAATATCCATGAGCATGCTGACAAAGCCAAGTACCCAGATACTTTTAGGCAGTGCAGGTTTGCTCATGTGGGCATCTTCCCGTGGAGGTAATGATAGGAGTGTGCCCTAATTTGTGAATTGTGGGAATGCTGTCTTGCTTGTTGCAGCGCAAGGCTGCTTCGGGAATGACCCGAAGCAGGTTTTATGTAGATATTATTTGCCAGCGTCTTGGGCAATCTGGCGCAGGGTTTGCAGTGTTGCACCTGGCGTGATCAGGTTGCCGTCATAACGCAGTTCTATCAGGGCTGGCAGATTGTGCTGGCGGCTGTGTGCCAATGCTCTCTCCAGCGCGGGTGCAAATTCTGCCGTGGTATTGACGACCTCACCAATACCACCAAAGGCGCGGGCCAGGGCGGCAAAGTCAGGGTTGTGTAATTCTGTACCAGATACACGCGCCGGGAATTCTCTCTCCTGATGCATGCGTATGGTGCCATACATGCCATTATTGAAGACGATGATGACCACGCCTGCCTTGTATTGCACGGCAGTTGCGAGTTCCTGGCCATTCATCAGGTATTCACCGTCGCCAGCGAAAGTAATGACGGTCCGCTCAGGGTCTATGATCTTGGCAGCAACACCAGATGACACGCTATAGCCCATGGCACCGGAGGTGGGCGCCAACTGGGTGCGCATGCCGCCGTAAGGGAAGTAACGGTGCGCCCAGGTCGCGTAATTGCCTGCACCATTGGTGATGATGGTGTCTTTTGGCGCCAGGCGTTTGATGTCCTGTACTACTTGCCACAAGTTTAAGGGAGCGTTCTCCTTGGCAAAAATCGCTGGTTCGGTTTGCCAGGCCAGCAAGTCAGCTTTGGCTTCACTGACAGTTGCCTGCCATTTGGTGGCTGCATCCAGGCCTTCCATTTCAGCCAGTGCTTCGGCAATTTCCTTCATGCCGCTATTGATCATCAGTTCAGCCTGATAGACACGGCCCAATTCCAGTGCATCGCTGTGGATGTGTACCAGCTTCTGTTTAGGTATCGGCGCTTCCAGCACGCCATAGCCGCTAGTGGTCATTTCACCCAGGCGCGGGCCGATGGCGATGATCAGGTCGGCATCTTTTAGCCTTTGCGCGAGTTTGGGGTTGATGCCTATGCCTACGTCACCTATGTAGTTGGGATGGGTATTGTCCATCAAATCCTGGAAGCGGAAGGCGCAAGCTACAGGCAGGTGATTGCTGGTGGCGAATTCGCTGATGTGCTGGCAAGCTGTCTGATCCCAGCCGCTGCCGCCCAGCAACAATACTGGGCGTTGTGACACAGCCAGCATATTACGCAGTTGTGCCAGTTGTTGCGGCGAGGCTGATGCCTGTACCGGTGTGTAGTGGCGGGTATCGGCGACTTCTGCCACCTGGGCCAGCATGTCTTCTGGTAATGCCAGCACGACCGGGCCAGGGCGGCCACTGGTGGCGACCTGGAAGGCGCGCGCGATGTATTCAGGCACACGCTCGGCGCGGTCTATCTGGGCTACCCACTTTGCCATCTGGCCAAACATGCGGCGATAGTCAATCTCGAAAGGCTTCGCGTTCGACAAAATCATTGCCGACCTGGCCTATGAACAGGATCATCGGTGTCGAATCCTGATAAGCCGTATGTACTCCGATAGAGGCATTGGTGGCACCAGGGCCACGGGTGACGAAGCAAATGCCAGGTTTGCCTGTCATCTTGCCATAGGCGTCTGCCATGAAAGCTGCGCCGCCTTCCTGGCGGTTGATGATGAAGCGTATGGGACTATCATGCAGCGCATCCAGGACGGGCAAGTAGCTCTCGCCAGGGACACCGAAAATGGTGTCGACACCGTGGACTTGCAAGGCATCCACAATCAACTGGCCGCCAGAACGTGATTTAAGCATGATAGACAATGATAAAAAAGTAAAAGCAGTACGCTACCAGAAAGCCTGCTTAATTTGCACCGTATTTGAGCCTCCTGCACGGAATTATCATTGAATAGGTTAGATTAACTAACCCCGAATGAGGTAGAATAGCGCCCGAAGCAGGCCAGACAATCGCTGGTTGCCTTGAGCAATCATGGTGACGGGAGGAAGGTCCGGACTCCATAGAGCAGGGTGACGGCTAACGGCCGTACGTTGAAAGCCAGGGCGCAAGCTTTGGTATAAGACGAGGAATAGGGCCACAGAGACGAGCGTATTAAGTTACGGTGAAACGCGGTAACCTCCACCCGGAGCAATTTCAAATAGGCACGCGTTGATGTTGCTCGCGGAGCGTGCGGGTAGAAAGCTTGAGCGGCGGAGCAATCCGTCGCCTAGAGGAATGATTGTCATAGCAGACGGCAGCAATGTCTATGCCGTAACAAAATCCGGCCTATCGGCCTGCTTCAATTTATTTAGATTTGCACAAAATCGCCTTAGTTGTGCTCAGTTCACTATTTACCCCCCCCTTTACCTTTCCTTGTACAAAATACTGTCTTGGCCTTAAGGTGGAGTCGGGGTTTCAGACAATAGATTGTCTGCCGACGTAACGAACCGCCCTTATTGTGCGGTTTCCTAAAGCACGGCCTTGCTGGGACAATTTTGTGTAAGTCCTACTATTTAATTTGCACATTTCTTTGGTTCCGTCCCAAACGTCCTCTCAATATGCCGCAGTCTGTCTCAGATTGTCGCCGTCAAGCATCATTCCTTGAAAGCAAGTCCTTGTTCTGAAAATACCAGTGGTACACTGGTGCAATGAGTTCTCATCGACGCTGTATCTACAACATTGCAAACGCATGGAGACTGGCGGTCTGAAAAAAGAGCGCGATTTGCCACTGATGGCTCTCGCATTTTGCATCTGCCTGATTGCAGCCGCGATCATAGGGCAGAGCTGGTGGTCTATAGCCCAAGATAAGACGTTGACCATCAATGCTGCGCAAGAGCATAATTTCCTGGCGGTACGCATACTCGACGAGCATGTCAGTGAGGTGGTGCGCGGCACCTTGCAGGTGATGAGTGTTGCTGGTGAAGAAGTGCTCTCGGAAACCAGGCTGGCATCCAGCGAGGAAAAACAACTGCAACAGATCCTGGCAATGCAAAGGCAGGATTCTGAATTCATTTATGCACTTTCGCTATTCAATCTCAAGGGTGAACGACAGGCTTCCAGCCTGTCCATGAATACCGGACCTGGGCAGATACAAGATCAGCAACACATCAAATTCTTGCTGGACCGCCCTGACGACAGCAAGGTCGTGCTGGGCCAGGCTTATCAATTGCCACGGACCGGGCAGTGGATTTTGCCTGTGGCCAGGAATTTTTTTGATCAGGATGGTCGGCGCGCTGGCTTGATACAGGCTGACATACAACTGCGCTATCTTTATGATTTCTATGAGCGCATTGCCCTTGGCAGTGGTGCCAGTATTGCCTTGTACGATGAAGCTGGTAAAAAACTGGCCGGGGCGCAGGCAGGAGTGGTGCAGAACGAGCGTGAATTCACGCGGTCTGTGGTCGATAGCATCGTACGTAATAAATCGGATGAGGGGGCTTTGCGCGATGAGCGTGGCGATGGTAAAGGCTGGTTGATCAGCTATCGCCGTATCAATGGCTTGCCACTGATTCCGGTGTATGCCAGGGAATCCAACGCCATACTCGCAGACTGGAATATCAGGGCTGCGCAAAAAATCATGGTCACAGCAGTGACTGTCGGCCTTATTATTATTTTGACATTATTGCTACTGTGGCAAATTCGTCATTTGCGCGATTCCAAAAATCGTCTGGAAGCCAGTGAGAGCCGTTATCGGCTCTTGTATCAGGGTGCGCAAGATGCCATCCTGCTCATTAGTCGCGATTATATCTATGTAGATTGCAACCCTGCCGCAGTCGCTTTTTTTGGCGTCACTAGCCAGGATGAAGTCATAGGCCGCAAGGTTGGCAGCTTTTCTCCCAGTGTGCAGACTGTTACCGGTTATGCCACGCAGGACAAGGATGTGCTGGTGGCCACACTGATAGATCAGGCTTTCAAGGGACAGGCGCAGCGCTTTGAATGGGTCACCATGCGCAACGACCAGATACAGCACAGTGAAATATCGCTGAGCCGGGTCGAGGTCGAGGGCGAAATGCTCTTGTTTTGCGTGGAACGTGATATCAATGCGCGCAAATACTCTGAATTGTTGATCGCCGGACAAAATCGTCTGTTGAAACTCATCGGTGGCGATGATGACTTGTCTTCGATACTGGAAGCGATCAGCAAATTTGTTGAAAATCTCTGTCCTCACTGGCGCTGCGGAATACAGTTGCTGGCCGAAGACAAACGTAGCTTTGCCCAGGCTACGGGTATTCACTTCCCCGAAATCCTGCTGGCCCAGATACCGGGCATGACAGTCACGCATGGTAGTGGTATCTGGTCCGAGGCGGTACTTGGCATGCAGCAAGTCTGGCTGAATGATTTCTTGCGTGCACCCGCCATGCAATTTGTGAATGGGGTAGAAACCCTGACCGAATTTTCTTCTTGCGCAGCCTGGCCCATCGTAGGCAAGAATGGTCAGTTGCTGGGTAGCTTCAGCCTGTTTTCTTATAGTCGCGAACCACTCAGTGAAAAAGACCAGGGTTTGATCAGGATCACTGTGGATATTGCCGGGATTGCCATCGAGGGCCGTCGTTCTGAAAAGAAAATCATGCAGCTCGCCCATTACGATGAGCTGACTGGTTTGCCTAACCGCTTTTTGTATAACCAGCATCTGGCCCGTTCACTCGCCATTGCGGAGCGTAACCGCAGCCAGCTCGCGGTGCTTTTCCTCGATTTGGACCGCTTCAAGAATATCAACGACACCTTTGGTCATGATGAGGGTGATCATGTCTTGCGCACGGTGGCGCGCAGTTTCCGGCAGTGTTTGCGCGAATCCGACATTATCGCCAGGATAGGTGGTGATGAATTCATATTGCTGATCGACCAGTTCAGCGAAGCGCGTGATCTCGGCGATGTGGCTGACAAGCTTTTATATGCTGCTGCCCAGCCTTTTGAAATAAACGGGCAGGAATGCCAGCTCAGTGCCAGCATTGGTATTGCCACTTTCCCCGCCGATGGCAGGGATGCCCAGACCCTACTGAAGAATGCCGACATCGCCATGTACAAGGCGAAAAACAAGGGTAAGGATAATTACCAGTTCTATGCCTCGGAAATGAATACCCATACCGTGGAAAGACTGGCCTTTGAGGCAAGGCTGCGCAGGGCGCTGGAAAGACGGGAATTCGTCGTCCACTACCAGCCCAAACTTGACGTGATGACTGAGCGCATCGTGGGTGCCGAGGCACTGGTACGCTGGAACCATCCTGAGCGCGGCTTGTTGTCACCAGTAGAGTTCATCTCTCTGGCCGAAGAGGCCGGGCTGATAGCCCGTCTGTGGATGCTGGTGCTGGACATTGCCTGCCGTGATATCCTGAGTTTTCGCAATGTCGACAAAAACTTTGGACGTGTGGCCATCAATTTGTCTGGCGCCCAGTTCAATGATGTACATATGTTGGAAGAAGTAAAAAGCGTCGTGGATTTTTGGCGTGTCCCATCCAATTCCATTGAATTTGAGATTACCGAAAGCATGGTCATGCATAACCGCGAGCAGGCAATCTTGCTCATGGATGGCCTCAAGGAAGCTGGATTTACACTGTCCATCGATGATTTTGGTACTGGATATTCGTCGCTGGCCTACCTGAAGCGTTTTCCTGTCGATAGTGTCAAGGTTGATCGTTCCTTCATCAGGGACATACCTGATGACCCGAATGACACTGCCATCGTATTGGCCATCGTTGCCATGGCACACACGCTGGGTATCAAGGTGATTGCCGAGGGTGTCGATTCAGCCACGCAACTGGAAACCTTGCGTGAATGCAAGTGTGACGAGTTTCAGGGTTTTTACTTCAGCAAGGCCGTTGCTGATAAGGAGATTTTGCAATTATTGCAGCGCCAGAACAGAGGGGCTTGACTTCTTCATATCGTCGCAGCGTGGTCCATGAATCGTGCCGAAAAATCGCCTGAATAGCTATAAATTCAGCGATAATCAGGTCCCTTGTCTATTTTCCTCAGCACATCAACGTTTATTAATTGTCACTTCAGCGGCTAAAAAGCGGCGAACCTCTCTTTCCTGCAGGCATTTCTCCTAAGTTTCCCATCCCAAAACGCAACATCAGGGATAAACACATGGTTATATGTAAGGCGCTACTTTCACTATGGTGCGTAAGTACCTAATTTATCAGGATAAATTGTTGGGGGTTGTCCGCGCTCAACCTCAAGTGTTCGCGCTAAGTCATTGACTTCATTAGAAATTTTCCAAATTTACCGAACAAATACGCTTGACCACGCTCAAGTCATCCTCTAAAGTGGGCATTAGTGTGAAAAAGTGTAATTTTGTGGAACAGAATAGGCAAATTCGCTTACATTCCATGCTTGGTCGGACATACAGATTTTCAGGAAGAAGGTAGATAGCGTGTTTCAGGGGGCGTCCTCACTTAATCTCGATGCAAAAGGCAGGATGTCCATTCCTGCCCGGCACCGTGACGCGCTCAATGTACAGTGCGAAGGCCGGATTACCCTGACCCGTCACCCTGACGGTTGCCTATTGCTGTTTCCGCGCCCTACCTGGAAATCCCACCGTGAACAAATCGCAGCGTGGCCGATACAGGCGCGCGACTGGAAACGTATTTTTCTGGGTAACGCTTTTGATGTGGAAATGGATAGCGCCGGCCGTATCCTGGTTGCGCCTGAATTGCGCAGTGCTGTAGGCATGCAGCGCGATGTCATGTTGCTTGGAATGGGCAGCCATTTTGAGATATGGGATGCTGCCAAACTGGCGGAAAACGAAGCGAAAGCCATTGCTGGCGGCGCTCCTGATGTATTAAACAATTTTTCTTTCTGATCGCGGGCAATGGGTATTCAGCAAGCGGCAGATTTTACGCACCAGACTGTGCTATTGCATGAGGCTGTAGACGCTCTCGGCATCACTGATCAGCGTGCCAGCGGGATTTATGTAGACGGCACCTTCGGCCGTGGCGGACATAGTCGCCTGCTCTTGTCGCAATTGGGCAGCAATGGCCGCCTGATTGCTTTTGACAAGGACACCCAGGCAATCGCCAGTGCAGCAGAAATACAAGACCCGCGTTTTCATATCGTACATGACAGTTTTGCCGCTATCGGTGAAGCCTTGCCAGAGCTTGGTGTGAGCAAGGTTGATGGCATCTTGATGGATTTAGGTATTTCATCCCCGCAAGTGGATGATGCCAGCCGGGGTTTCAGCTTCAGGTCTGATGGCCCGCTGGACATGCGCATGGATACCACGCGTGGCATTTCTGCAGCCGAATGGCTGGCAACTGCCGAAGAAGAACAAATTACGGAGGTTATAAAAAATTATGGGGAAGAACGGTTTGCTTTTCAGATTGCAAAGGCGATTGTTGCTCGCAGGAAAACAGACGCCATTCGTGGAACACGACAGCTCGCAGAAATCGTCGCACACGCCGTCAAAACTCGCGAGAAGGGTAAAGACCCGGCAACTCGCACCTTTCAGGCTATACGGATTTTCATCAATAAGGAGCTTGAAGATCTCGAAATAGGTCTGGCCGCAGCATATCAGGCCCTGGCTCCATATGGGCGCATGTCGGTGATCAGTTTTCACTCTCTGGAAGACCGTATTGTGAAGCAGTTCTTTGCTTCCAAGGTCAAGGTCGAGCAGCCTGATCGTCGCCTGCCGATACGTCATATTGATTTGCCGCAGCCGCAGATGCGCTTGTTGAACCGCATCAAGCCTTCCGAGGCTGAGGTCAGTGCCAATCCGCGTTCGCGCTCGGCAATCCTGCGGGTGGCAGAGCGTTTGCCTGGAGGGGGGGCATGAGTACCCGTCTCAATATTACGCTGGTGGTTGCCTTGGTGGCCTGTGCCTTGTCGCTGATAAATTCTCAGTACCAGGCACGTCGCCTGTTTATAGAGCTGGAGCGTGAGCAAAGTTTAAGCAAGCAGTATGAATTGCAATGGACGCAATTGAAACTCGATCAATCCACTTTTGGCAAGCATGCACGCATAGAAACAACTGCTGAACGCGAATTGAATATGGTGGCGGTGACGCCTGATCGTACCCAGTATCTCAAGGCAGCGGAGACAAAATGAGCAGATCAGCCAGTACATCCCGTACCGCCGCTGCACGCGGTGTCGCCTTTTCTTCCAGCCCTGTGCTGGACGTGAAGCTGCCTGCCTGGCGTTCGCGCTTCGTGCTGTTTTTATTGTTTGCCGCTTTTATCGCACTGATTGCGAAAGCACTTTATTTGCAGGGATTTAGTACGAAGTTTTTGATTGGGCAGGGAGAGAATCGCTATGCCCGCACCCTGGAATTACCGGCCACCCGCGGCAAGATCACTGACCGCAATGGTCAGGTGCTGGCCTCATCCGTACCTGTGAAAGCCATATGGGCTATTCCTGATGATGTGCTGGAAGCACCCAAAGAAAAAATACAGCAACTGGCTAAATTGCTGGGCATGACAGAGGCTGAATTGCGCAAGAAGCTCGACTCTGACCGTCAGTTTGTGTATCTGAAACGTCAGGTCGAGCCTGCCATTTCGGATCAGGTCGTTGCTCTTGGCATCCCCGGAATTGAAACCCGGAAAGAATACAAACGCTATTATCCTGAAGGTGAAGTCATGGCCCATGTGGTGGGCTTTACCAATGTGGAAGATGTAGGGCAAGAAGGCATAGAGCTGGCATCGGAAAAAAACCTGGCGGGTAAGACCGGGAGTCGCCGTGTCATCAAGGACAGGCTGGGCCACATCGTGGAAGACTTGCAAGCCGTGCGTCCGCCGCATGATGGCAAAGACTTGACCCTGTCGATAGACAGCAAGATTCAATACATCGCATTCACGCACCTGAAAGAAGCACTCGAAAAGCATAAGGCCAAGGCTGGCGGTGCAGTCGTGCTGGATGTGCAAACTGGTGAAGTGCTGGCCCTGGTGAATCTGCCGACTTACAACCCGAATGACCGCTCAGTCTTGACCGGAGCGCAATTGCGCAACCGTGTGATGACCGACACCTTTGAGCCTGGGTCCACCATGAAACCGGTGACCGTGGCACTGGCTCTGGAAACTGGCAGGGTCACACCTGACACTGTATTTCACACTGCGCCTGGTGTCATGTCAATTGGTCCGGCACTCATACATGATGCGCACAAACAAGGTTCTTTAACCGTTGCGCAAGTTATACAAAAATCATCGAATATAGGTACAGTGAAAATGGCATTGCAAATGCCGCCACAAGAGATGTGGGAAATGTTCACCACCTTAGGGTTCGGTCAGCAGCCCAAATTCGGTTTTCCTGGCGCAGTTGCCGGGCGTTTGCGTAATTACAAAAACTGGCGTCCTGTCGAACAGGCAACCATGAGCTACGGCCACGGTATCTCGGTATCGCTGATACAGATGGCGCGTGCCTATATGATTTTCGCCAGGAATGGTGACCTGATACCTCTTACTTTCCAAAAATCGGCTGAACTGCCGCATGGCACACATGTGATTTCTGAAAAGACCGCAAAACAAATGCGCCTGATGATGGAGTCTGTGACTGAGCCAGGCGGCACTGCCACGCAGGCACGTATTGCTGGTTATCGCGTGGCTGGTAAAACCGGGACTGCCCACAAGCTTGAGGGTGGCCGTTATGTGAATAAATATCTGGTTGACTTCATAGGCTTCGCGCCTGTTTCAAACCCGCGTGTCATCGTGGCTGTTATGGTAGATGAACCAACAGCCGGAGGCCACTTTGCCGGACCTGTAGCAGCACCGGTTTTTGCTTCGATTATGGCGAATGTCTTGCGTTCACTGAATGTGCCACCGGACTCTTCCGTCACCAGCATTATTCCTGAGGAAAGTATACAGGAAAGCTTGTAATGACAAAGAAAAATACAACTATGATAGAAATACTGGACTGGCTGAAGCTGCATGCGCCGAATGCGCAATTGCGCTCAGATTCCCGCTCCATACAGACCGGAGATGTCTTTTTCGCCTTGCGCACTTCTATCACCGATAGTCGTGCGCATATAGCCCATGCCATTGCCAATGGCGCAGTCGCTGTCGTGTATGAAGCCGATAATTTTGTTTGGGATGCGACACTGAGCACTCCTCATCTGGCGGTGCCAGATTTGCAGGAAGTGGCTGGTCACGTTGCCCATGACTGGTATGGCCAGCCTGACCAGGGCTGGTTTAATGTTGCTGTTACTGGTACCAATGGCAAGACTTCCTGCACGCAATGGATAGCCAAGGCACTGTCATTCAGCGGTACTCCTGCTGCCGTCATTGGTACGCTGGGGATAGGCCAGTACCGCAATGGCATTCTGGGGCAACTGGCAGAAACCGGCTACACCACGCCAGATGCGTTAGGCTTGCAGCAAAAACTGTCAGACCTGCAGCGCGATGGCGCTCAGGCGCTGGCGATAGAAGCTTCTTCCATAGGTCTGCATCAGGGGCGTTTGAATGGCCTGCATTTTGATGTCGCAGTGTTGACTAATCTGACGCGTGATCATCTGGATTATCACGGTGATATGCAGGGCTATGCTGCGGCGAAAACCAAGCTATTTGATTGGCAGGGTTTGGGCGCGGCTGTCATCAATCTGGATGATTCCTATGGGCTGGAATTGGTGAAGCATCTGCAAGCCAGTCAGCCCAATACAAAACTGCTGGGCTATAGTCTGGAAAAAGCCATCATGCCTGAGATAGCTGCGCTGGTTGCCAGCAATCTGAAAACGAGCCATATTGGTACCAGCTTCCATCTTGAATCTCCATTTGGTGCTGCACAAGTCAAGACCCAGTTGATAGGCAAGTTCAATGTCAGCAATATCCTGGCGGTACTCGCCGTGTTGCTGAACAAGGGCATTGCGCTGAACAAGGCTGTGGGCATCATAGAAAAGCTGACGCCTGTTCCTGGTCGCATGCAATTGCTGGGTACTGCTGGTCATGTCATGGTCGTCATTGATTATGCGCATACCCCTGATGCCCTTGAAAAAACCCTGGAGGCCTTGCAGCAAGTAGCGCAAGAAAGAGCAGGGGCTTTGTGGTGTGTCTTCGGTTGCGGCGGTGACCGCGACCCAGGCAAACGTCCACAGATGGGCAAGATTGCTGAACTGGCGCAACATGTCGTTGTCACCAGCGATAATCCACGCAGCGAGAACCCTAACCAGATTATTCAGGATATCCTGAAAGGCATGACGACTACGCCGCAAGTCATCGAAGACCGCGCCAATGCGATCTTGTATGCGATCAAGCATGCCGGTCATCACGATGTGGTTTTGCTGGCTGGCAAAGGCCATGAAACCTATCAGGACATCAACGGCAAGAAATGGCCTTTCTCTGACGAAGAACATGCCGCGCTTTCACTCGCTACTGTCGCAACCAGCGGCAATATAAAGAGGGGAAGTTGATGGAATTTACTCTTCAGGAATTGCAGGCTGCTCTGCCTGCGGCGTCACTGACTGGCGATACTGGGTCCACCATCCATATCACTGGACTGACCACTGATAGCCGCAAAGTCGGTGCTGGCGATGTATTCGTCGCCCTGCGTGGCGAAAACTTTGATGCCCACGACTTTTTGTCGCAAGTAGCGGCTGCCGGTGCAGCCGCAGTAATCGCCGAACGTTTGCCAGCAGATTTCAATTTACCTGCATTGGTGGTCACAGACAGCAAACTGGCCTTGGCACAGGTTGGCAGATTCTGGCGTCAAAAATTTGACCTGCCTGTCATCGGTGTGACAGGCAGTAATGGCAAGACCACCGTCAAGGAAATGATTTCTTCGATCTTGGCTGCAGCCTTTGGTGCAGAAGGTCGTCTGGCGACTGCTGGTAATCTGAATAATGAAATCGGCGTACCCCTGACCATCATGCAATTGCATGCCGGGCACAAGGCGGCTGTCATAGAAATGGGCATGAACCATCCTGGCGAAATCGCCGTGCTGGCATCTGCTGCCATGCCTAAAGTGGCACTGGTCAATAATGCCCAGCGAGAACACCAGGAATTCATGCAAAGCGTGGAAGCCGTTGCCCGCGAAAACGGTGTGGCGATACAGTATCTGCCTGATGATGGCGTGGCTGTCTTTCCTGCCAATGATACTTACACATCTTTATGGCAATCCTTTGCGTCTGAACGCGGTCAGCGTAAAACCCTGACTTTTGGCCTGACAACTGATGCTGACGTGCATGCCACTTACCTGCCTAGTGTGTTTGGCAGTGACCTGCAAATCAACCTGGCTGGTCAGATGTTGTCAGTACGCTTGAATGCCGCAGGTCAGCACAATGTCTTGAATGCACTTGCCGCTGCCGCTTGCTGCCATGCGACTGGTGTCAGCAAAGAAGCCATCGTTGCGGGTCTGGAAAATTTCGCCCCAGTCAATGGCCGGCTGCAACGCAAGCAAGCGAAATCTGGTGCGACTGTCATTGATGACAGCTACAACGCTAATCCAGATTCAGTTCGTGCTGCCATTGATGTGCTGGCACAAATTGGTGGCGACACCACGCTGGTGCTTGGTGACATGGGTGAGGTTGGTGAAAACGGCGCTCAGTTCCACCATGAAATTGGTGAATATGCGCAGCAGCGCGGCGTCAAAAAGCTGCTCTTGCTGGGTGAGTTGGTTGCCCATGCGGCGCAAGGCTATGGCGCAGGTGCGCAGCATTTCGCCAGTGTGGAAAACCTTTGCCAGAACCTCGATGCGCAAACTGCGGCTGATACGGTAGTGCTAGTCAAGGGTTCACGTTTCATGAAAATGGAAAGAGTCGTCGCCCATCTGCTGGCAGCAGACGATAAAGAAATAAATACATTACAACAAAAAATAATAGGGAATCACTAGTATGTTGCTCTGGTTGGCTGAAATGTTAAAGCAGGATATAGGCTGGCTGCGCGTATTCGGGTTTATTACCTTCCGCGCAGTATTTGCCACGATGACGGCCATCTCCATCGGTATTTTTGCAGGTCCAGCGGTCATACGCATGCTGACCCGGCTCAAGGTAGGCCAGGCTGTGCGCAGCTATGGCATGGAAACACATCTTGTCAAATCCGGCACACCGACCATGGGTGGCGTGCTGGTCTTGATCTCCATCGGTATTTCCACTTTGTTGTGGGGTGACCTGAGTAACCGCTTTATCTGGGTCGTGATGATAGTCACCCTTGGATTTGGTGCAGTGGGCTGGGTCGATGATTATCGCAAGGTGGTTTATAAAGACCCAGAAGGCATGCGCTCCAGGGAAAAATATTTCTGGCAATCGTTGATCGGTTTGATTGCTGCTTTTTATCTGGCATTTTCAGTTTCTGCACCAAGCAATTCAAAAGTGCTGGAATTGTTTATCGCCTGGGTACAGTCCGGTTTTAATATGGATTTACCACCGAAAGCAGATTTGATCGTGCCTTTCTTTAAAAGCATCAGCTATCCCCTGGGTGTTTGGGGATTTATCGCTTTGACTTATTGCGTCATCGTCGGTACCAGCAATGCCGTGAATTTCACTGATGGCCTCGATGGCCTGGCCATCATGCCTACCATCATGGTCGGTTCTGCTCTGGGTTTGTTTGCTTACCTGACTGGCAATGTAGGTTATGCCAAATATCTGCTGATACCGCATATACCAGGTGCCGGTGAATTGCTGATTTTCTGTGGTGCGATGGCGGGTGCTGGCCTGGCTTTCCTCTGGTTCAATGCCCACCCTGCGCAGGTGTTCATGGGTGACGTAGGTGCGCTGGCCTTGGGTGGTGCGCTGGGTACGGTGGCTGTCATCGTCAGGCAAGAGATCGTGCTGTTCATCATGGGCGGTATTTTTGTGGCAGAGACTGTGTCGGTCATGCTGCAAGTCAGTTACTTCAAGTACACCAAGAGAAAATATGGCGAAGGCCGCCGCTTGTTATTGATGGCTCCTTTGCATCATCACTTTGAGAAAAAAGGCTGGAAAGAAACCCAGGTTGTCGTGCGTTTCTGGATCATCACTATGTTGCTGGTGCTGATAGGTTTGTCTTCACTGAAGTTACGTTAAATAAGTTACGTTAAAAAGATAGATATAGAGTTTATGGATTTTTCTGGCAAACATGTACTGGTTCTTGGCCTGGGTGAAACCGGGCTGGCGATGGCGCAATGGCTGTTGCGCGCCGGTGCGCGCCTGCGTGTTGCCGATACTCGCGAAGTGCCGGACAGATTGCCGCAATTGCAGGCACTGTCAGATCAGGTGGAATTTATTGGCGCTGTTTTCACCCCAGCCTTGCTGGATGATGTTGAGTTGATGGCAGTCAGTCCTGGCTTGTCGCCTCTGCGTGAATTGCAGGAATTGTTACCAGCAGCTGCCGAAAAAAATATCCCTGTCTGGGGCGAGATAGAATTATTTGCACAAGCGCTGCTAGCTTTGAAAGCTGAGCGCGAGTATCAACCCAAAGTCATCGCCATCACTGGCACGAACGGAAAAACCACGGTCACCAGCCTGGTTGGTTTGCTGGTAGAACGCGCCGGTTTGACAGTTAAAGTTGCAGGCAATATCAGTCCGGCTGTACTTGATGTGCTGCGTGAATGTCTGGCGCAAGACAGCCTGCCTCAAGTCTGGGTGCTGGAATTGTCCAGCTTCCAATTACATACCACGCATAGCCTGCAAGCAGATGTGGCGACGGTCTTGAATATCACCCAGGATCATCTGGACTGGCATGGCAGTCTGCAGGCTTATTGCGCTGACAAGGCAAAGATTTTTGGCGAACAGACTTTGCAAGTCTTGAACCGTGATGATGCACTCGTCATGTCCATGGCAAAGCCGCATGGCAATGCGGTCAGCTTTGGTGTCGATGCGCCTAAACATTTGGCTGATCTGGGTTTGCTGAATGAACATGGCATGGGTTGGCTGGTGGTAGCAAATCCAGCAGAAGATGCACCAGTCGTCACGAATAGCCGTCGCAAGAAAAAAGAAGTGGAAGAAATGCCGATCATCGTCAGTCGTCTGATGCCGACCGACGCCCTGCAAATCCGTGGCCAGCATAATGCGGCGAATGCACTGGCTGCTTTGGCTTTGTGCCGGGGCATAGGTTTGTCATTTGCTCCCTTGCTGCATGGCTTGCGTGATTACAAGGGTGAGCCACACAGGGTAGAGCAGGTTGCCAATATAGCCGGGGTTGATTACATCGACGACAGCAAAGGTACGAATGTTGGTGCCACGGTCGCCGCTTTGAAGGGGTTGGGCCAACAGTCCGATGCATTGCACAAGCGGATTATTTTGATTGCTGGTGGCGAAGGCAAGGGACAGGATTTTTCTCCGCTGGCTGATCCGGTGGAACGGTATACCAAGGCCGTCATCCTCATCGGTAAAGCCAAAGAAGAATTGCAACAAGCACTGAGCATTTCGGGTGTGCCGCTGCACGACCTGGCAACACTGGAAACGGCAGTACAGGCCGCCGCTGAACTGGCAGCAGACGGCGATATCGTTTTGCTGTCGCCGGCTTGCGCCAGCCTGGACATGTTCCGTAATTATGCGCATCGCGCCCAGGTGTTTGTAGATGCGGTACGTGAAGTTGCCTTGGCACGCGGGGAGATTTGCTGATGCGTCAACTCCTGCTCCCACTGCAGAGATGGTCTCCATTTGGCAAGCCGCCAGTGGATACCAATCTGGTGAGCAGGTCCAAGATGATGGATTATGACCAGCACTTGGTGTGGGTCACAGTCATTCTGATGCTGTTTGGCATGGTCATGGTGTATTCGGCATCGATCTCTTTGCCAGATTCGCCGAAGTATGCCAACTACAAGAATTCGCATTTTCTCATGCGCCAGGCCATGTTTGTAGTGGTGTCCCTGACTGCTGGTGCCATCGTATTTCGCATACCTGTGGCGATCTTGCAAAAGTATGCGCCTTACTTGTTTGTGGCGACTCTGGTATTGCTGGTGGCTGTGCTGATACCAGGTCTGGGTAAAGGCGTGAATGGTGCCAAGCGCTGGCTGTCTTTCAAGGGCCTGAATTTGCAACCATCAGAATTGATGAAGTTGTTCATGGTTTTGTATGCTGCTGACTATACCGTGCGCAAGCAGGAATACATGCATAAACTGACCAAGGGTTTTGTACCCATGCTGGCGGCGGTTGGCATGGTGGGCTTGTTGCTCTTGCTGGAGCCTGACCTGGGTGCTTTTGGTGTCATCGTTTGTATCGCTATGGGCATCCTGTTTTTTGGTGGCATCAATGGCGTCTGGTTCGGTGGAATTGCAGCAACCCTGATTGGTATTTTTACCGCTGTGATTTTGGCATCGCCGTGGCGGCGTGAGCGTATTTTTGCTTACTTGAATCCATTCGAAGAGGATCATGCGCTGGGCAAGGCTTACCAGTTGACGCATTCCCTGATTGCCTTTGGCCGTGGTGAGTTATTTGGCGTAGGTCTGGGTGCCAGCGTACAAAAACTGCATTATTTGCCAGAAGCACATACAGATTTTTTGCTGGCTGTCATCGGAGAAGAGCTGGGCTTCGTTGGTGTCATGGCGGTAGTGCTTTTATTTTACTGGTTGCTGAAACGTGCATTCGAAATTGGCAGACAAGCGATAGCACTGGATCAAACCTTTGCCGGTTTGCTGGCCAAGGGCATAGGTATCTGGATAGGTGTACAGGCGTTTATTAATATGGGGGTTAACCTGGGCTTATTGCCAACTAAAGGTTTGACCCTGCCTTTGATGAGTTATGGTGGTTCTGGTGTCATGATTAATTGTGTAGGCTTAGCGATCTTGTTGCGTGTCGATTATGAAAACCGCATGCTGATGCGCGGAGGGCGCCCATGAGCCAGGCTATTCAAAAAATGCCAAGGAAATTGCTGATTATGGCAGCTGGTACAGGTGGTCATATTTTCCCTGGCCTGGCAATTGCCGACATCATGCGTGAACGCGGCTGGCAAGTCAGCTGGCTTGGCACGCAGATAGGCATGGAAGGGCAAATCGTGCCCAAGCACAATATCGCCATGGACAATATTGATTTCTCTGGCCTGCGTGGCAAGGGTTGGCAACATACGGTCAGCGGTGCTTTCAAGCTGGTGAAGAGTTTCTTTAGCTGCTTTAGTATTATTGGCCGTCGTCAGCCTGATGTGGTCCTGGGCATGGGCGGTTATGTGACTGTACCTGGCGGCATCATGGCTGCCTTGCGTGGTAAGCCGGTGGTCTTGATGAATGCCGATGCGGCATTGTTGTTGTCGAACAAGGCTTTGCGTCCTTTTGCCAGTAAATTGCTGTTTGGCCTGCCATCGGCAACAGTGACTGCGGATAGCAAAACGACTGTCATCGGCAACCCGATACGCAAAGAAATTTGCGAACTGCCCGCGCCAGCAACACGTTATGCAGCACGCACTGGCCCTTTGCGCATACTGGTGGTGGGTGGCAGTTTGGGTGCAAAAGTATTGAATGATGCGGTACCTCAAGCTGTAGCTTTGTTGCCAGAAGCTCAGCGTCCACTGATTACGCACCAGTCTGGCAAACAGCATATAGAAGCCTTGCGCCAAAGTTATGCGCAGGCAGGTGTGCAGGCAGAGGTACTGGATTTTATCGACGACATGCCACGTCGCTATGCCGAGGCTGATCTGGTGATCTGCCGCGCCGGTGCGATTACGGTCTCTGAATTAACTGCTGCCGGTGTGGCCAGCATACTCGTGCCTTTCATGGCGTCGAGTACTTCACACCAAAAAGAAAACGCCATCTGGATGGCAGGGCAAACAGCCGCCATCCATTTGCCACAAACTGAATTAAGTCCAGCCTTGCTGGCAGAGAAATTAAAAGTACTGGACAGAGCGCAATGCCTGGCGATGGCTGAAACAGCCTACGCCCTGGGGCAGCGCGAAGCCAGTGCCAACATCGCCCATATTCTGGAAGCATTAGCATGAAACACAAAGTCAAACACATCCATTTTGTAGGTATAGGCGGCTCAGGCATGAGCGGCATCGCCGAAGTCTTGCTGAACCTAGGATACACCATATCAGGTTCAGACCTTGGCAGCAATGCCGCCTCAAAACGCTTGGCGCAACTGGGCGCAAACGTCATGCTGGGTCATGCCGCTGAAAATATCGCAGGTGCAGATGCCGTCGTGACTTCGACCGCTGTAAAAGGCGACAACCCGGAAGTCATCGCTGCGCGCGCCAAGCATATCCCCATCGTGCCACGCGCAATGATGCTGGCAGAACTCATGCGCCTGAAAAGCGGTATCGCGATTGCTGGAACGCATGGCAAGACCACCACTACCAGCCTGGTCGCCAGTGTTTTGGCGCAGGGTGGTCTGGACCCGACTTTCGTGATTGGCGGTTTGCTCAATAGTGCAGGTGCCAATGCCAAACTGGGCAGTGGCGATTTCATCGTGGCAGAAGCCGATGAATCAGATGCTTCTTTCCTCAATCTTTTGCCAGTGATCGAAGTCATCACCAATATCGATGCCGACCATATGGAAACCTATGGTCATGACTTCGCCCGCTTGAAACAGGCTTTCATCGAATTTACCCAGCGCCTGCCATTCTATGGTGTTGCCGTTTTGTGTCTGGATGATGCGAATGTGCGTGAAATCATGCCTTTCGTGTCCAAGCCCATCGTCACTTATGGATTTCATGCAGATGCCGATGTACGCGCAGTTGATGCCACAGCCGCCAATGGCAAGATGCATTTCACGGTAGTGCAAGATGGCTATGAGAACATGCAGGTCAGCCTGAACCAGCCTGGTATGCACAATGTACAAAACGCCTGCGCCGCGATAGCGATTGCGCGTGAAGTCGGCGTCAGTGATGAGGCAACGCAAAAAGCCCTGAGCGAATTCAACGGCGTAGGTCGTCGCTTCACACGTTATGGTGAAATTGCCCTGGCAAACGGTGGCACTTTTGCCCTGGTTGATGACTACGGTCATCATCCTGTGGAAATGGCGGCAACTCTGGCTGCAGCACGTGGTGCTTATCCGGGTCGCAGACTGGTGCTGGCTTTCCAGCCGCACCGCTATACCCGCACCCGCGATCTGTTTGAAGATTTCGTCCGTGTGATTTCTGATGCAGATGCCGTGGTACTGGCAGAGGTCTATGCCGCAGGTGAAGCACCGATATTGGCGGCAGATGGTCGTTCCCTGTCCCGCGCCTTGCGCGTCATGGGCAAGGTAGAGCCAGTATTTGTAGAAGATATTCTGGAAATGCCGGACAGCATCGTGCGGATATTGAAAGATGGCGATGTGGTCATCGTCATGGGCGCAGGTTCCATCAATGCAGTGCCGGCAAAACTGGCGCAGTCAGTGTAAATGTAGAAAACAAGTGATCAGATCATCATGAGCGAATTGAATTTGAAATCTCTGGGCAAAGTAGGCGTGCTGTTTGGCGGGCGTTCTGCTGAACGTGAAATCTCCCTTATGTCTGGCAAAGGTGTCTTGCAAGCATTGTTGAGCAAGGGCGTAGATGCCCATCCTTTCGACACAGCAGAACGTAGCGTCGCAGAACTGGCAGCAGAAAAATTTGATCGCGTCTTCATCGCCCTGCACGGTCGCTATGGTGAAGATGGCAGTCTGCAAGGTGTGCTGGAGCAATTGAATATTCCGTACACCGGCAGTGGTGTTATGGCATCGGCAATCGCCATGGACAAGATTTTTACCAAGCGCATCTGGCAGACTTACGGCCTGACGACCCCGGTTTATGCCGTACTGACTGCGCAGACTGAATTGCGCCGCGTTCCAGATGAACTGGGTTTGCCGCTTATCATCAAGCCGCCACATGAAGGTTCTACAATTGGCATCACCAAAGTAGTTGGTTATTCCGACATGCAGGAAGCTTATGCTCTGGCAGCCCAGTTTGATGAAGTGGTGCTGGCAGAAGAATTTATCGAAGGTCGTGAATTGACCGTGGCGATCCTGGGGAAAGGCGAACAGGCATATGCCTTGCCGATTACCGAGATCGTTGCTCCGGATGGTAATTATGATTACCAGAACAAGTATTTTACTGATGACACCAAATACATATGTCCGGCCGTTCTGGAAGAGGATTTGACCGATAGCATTCGCAAAATGGCAGTCGACGCCTATCGTGCACTCGATTGCGAAGGTTGGGCCAGGGTCGATGTCTTGTTGCGCAAGTCAGATAACAAACCGTTCTTAATAGAGATTAATACTTCACCAGGCATGACCGGGCACTCTCTGGTGCCGATGGCAGCCAAGGCAGTAGGCATCAGTTATGAAGATTTATGTGTGGAAATCTTAAAGACGGCAAGTTTGAAAATTAGAACTGAACAAAAGAAGTAAACAGTTAAGAGAAAAAAATGTGGCATGACAGCAAGCTGATGAACAATACCGCGAATGCCCTGTTTGGGCTGGTGCTGTTTTCCTTGTTGTTATCCGCTGTGTGGTGGGTCATTCAAAGGCCGTTGTTCACTTTGCAGGTGATACGGGTAGAGGCAGGAAGTGCGGCGGGTAGTGCAGGCCTGCGGCATGTGAACACACTGACGATCAGGAATACAGCCTTACCCAAGATCAGGGGTAATTTTTTTACCGCGAACCTGGATGCAGTGCGGTCCGCCTTTGAAACCGTGCCCTGGGTGCGCAAGGCCAGTGTACAAAGAGAATGGCCCAACAAGCTTGTCGTCACTTTGGAAGAACATGTGGCGCTGGGCACCTGGGGTGAAAACGGTCAGTTGATTTCTGCTAAGGGCGACGTGTTTACCGCCAACCTTGCAGAAGCGGAAGATGATGCAGATCTGGTTGCTCTGACTGGGCCGGATGGCAGTGAAAAAGAAGTACTGGCACAGTATGTGGAATTTAAAAACTGGTTTGCCAAAATTAACCTGGCGCCAGAATCGGTGAATTATTCCAGCCGCTATGCCTGGAGTCTGAAGCTGAATAATGGCATGCAGGTGCAATTGGGCAGGGTGCAGGACGCAACAACGCTCAAGAGCAGGGTGGATAAACTGATGACAGTTTACCCACAACTGCTGGCTAGTTTGCAGGACAGTATTGAAAGTGTGGACATGCGTTATCCGAATGGCCTGGCGCTCAAATCGAGCCATAGCAATCTCGGATCAAAAAAGCAAACAAAAGCAAGTGGAAAGACATGACAAAAGACGCTAAAAATCTGATCGTTGGTCTCGATATCGGCACCTCAAAAATTGTGGCTGTCGTGGCGGAAGTCATGCCTGACGGCAGGCATGAAGTCATAGGCCTGGGCCAGCACGAATCCAAGGGCTTGAAAAAAGGTGTAGTCGTCAATATCGAGGCGACAGTCGAATCCATACAGCGCGCTTTGGAAGAAGCCGAGTTGATGGCCGACTGCAAGATACGTAATGTGTATACCGGTATCGCTGGCAGCCATATCCGCAGTTTTAATTCCAGCGGCATGGTAGCGATCAAGGACAAAGAGGTCACCGCAGCTGACGTTTCGCGTGTGATAGAAACTGCCAAGGCCGTCAACATACCGACAGATCAGCAATTGCTGCATACCCTGCCGCAAGAATTTATCGTCGATAGCCAGGATGATGTGCGCGAACCGATAGGCATGAGCGGCATACGTCTGGAAGTCAAAGTGCATATCGTCACTGGTGCCGTGTCTGCGGTTCAGAATATCGTCAAGTGTGTACGGCGCTGCGGCCTGGAAGTATCTGACCTGATTTTGCAACCGATGGCATCGGCGGAAGCTGTGCTGACCAAGGATGAAAAGGAACTGGGCGTGGTACTCATCGATATCGGTGGTGGCACGACTGACGTGGCAGTATTTAGCGAAGGCGCGATACGTCATACCGCAGTGATACCGATTGCCGGTGACCAGATTACCAATGATATTGCGATGGCTTTGCGCACGCCAACCTCTGAGGCAGAAGAAATCAAGGTGCGCTTTGGTGTCGCCAAGCAGGTATTGGCTGACCCGTCCGACACGCTGGAAGTGCCAGGCCTGGGCGACCGAGGTCCGCGCTCCTTATCGCGCCAGGCATTGGCCGCCGTCATCGAGCCGCGAGTAGAAGAATTGTTTGCGCTCGTGCATCAGGTGGTGCGTGAATCTGGTTATGAAGATGTGCTCTCATCCGGCATCGTTTTGACAGGTGGATCTGCTGCCATGCCGGGCATGGTGGAGATGGCAGAAGACATCTTTTTGAAACCGACCAGATTAGGCATGCCGGCGTACAGCGGGCAGTTGGCAGATGTCGTGCGAAGCCTCCGTTATGCCACGGTTTTAGGGTTGTTGTTGGAAGCGAAGAAGCAGTATTTGCGCGGTCATCTGGTCACTCGGCAAGAAGGTTCAGCCAAAGCGGTCTGGCAACGCATGAAAGAGTGGTTTTTAGGGAATTTTTAGCTTGTATTTTGTATCTAAATTAGTGTAGTCATTTTATAATAGTTCGATATACAGTTATTAGTCGCTAGTCGTCACAACCCGGTGATGCCTAGCGACTGATAACTGCCTACCTGGAGGAGTCATGATGGAGTTCGATATGGTTGATAACGCCACACAAGGCACCGTAATCAAGGTTGTCGGCGTAGGTGGCGCAGGCGGCAATGCGGTTCAGCACATGATCAACAAAGGCGTGTCCGGCGTTGAGTTCATAGCAGCAAACACAGATGCGCAAGCACTGTTGCAGTCGAAAGCAAACAATGTGATACAGATCGGTGAAACTGGTCTGGGTGCAGGCATGAAACCCGAAGTCGGCCGCAAGCTGGCGGAAGAATCCCGTGCGCGCATTGAAGATGCATTGCGTGGCGCACACATGGTATTTATCGCTGCAGGCATGGGTGGTGGTACTGGTACAGGCGCGGCTCCCGTAGTCGCACAAGTCGCCAAAGAATTGGGCGCACTGACCGTTGCGGTGGTTTCCAAACCATTTTCTTACGAAGGTCAGAAATGCATGGACATCGCCGATGAAGGTCTGGAAGCCTTGTCTCAACACGTCGATTCACTGATCATCATTCTCAACGAAAAACTCGAAGAGATTTATGAAGACGACAGCATGATCGAATGGCTGCAACATGCAGATGATGTCCTGAACAATGCCGTCGCCGGTATTGCCGAGATCATCAATGTGCCTGGCCATATCAATGTCGACTTCAATGACGTGAAAACTATCATGGGCGAACAAGGCAAGGCCATGATGGGTACAGCAACTGCTTCTGGCGTTGACCGTGCACGCATCGCTGCTGAACAGGCAGTCGCTTCACCACTGCTGGACGGTATCGATTTGTCTGGTGCCCGCGGTGTGTTGGTGAATGTCACAGCCAGCCGTGGCCTGAAAGGTAAAGAGATCAAGGAAGTCATGTCCACTGTGCGCGCTTTTGCTGCGCCAGACGCATCGATTGCCCAGGGTATCGCTTACGACGACAACATGGGTGACGATATCCGTGTAACGGTAGTCGCAACAGGCCTTAGCCGTGGCAAGAAAAATATTCAGCTGGTGCAAACACCTATGCTGCGTACAGGTACACACAATGAAACCGTGATGGCCAGCCCTGTCATGACGTCTGCCACCATCAGCACTGGTTCCGTGACAGGTTCCGCAGGCTTTGATGGCCTGAGCAAACCTGCAGTATGGCGTCGTGAATCTGCGTCAGAAACAGTACGTGCCCTGGAAAAAAATGGCATGGAAACCTACGATATCCCAGCTTTCCTGCGCAAACAGGCTGACTGATTTATCTGGTTTTTTGCAGAACGCCAGCTTCGAAAGAGGCTGGCGTTTTTATTTGGTAGATCGAAAAGCCAGACCGACAAGCTCACCACAGAGACACAAAGGCGCAGAGAAAGGCAAGAGAAATGCTGTGTTTGGTTAGGTATCAGACTTATCGTAAAGATTCTATTTCTGGTGAAGACAATACTTTAAAACACTATTGGTTCAGCGTGGCGCGATATCAAGCACTTATTCCGATTGTTTTTCTCATGCTCTTCTCTGTGTCTCTTTGCCTCTGTGTTGAGAGGACTTTCCTTTAATCTCTGCAAGAAAGTTCTAGCTCAGGCATACTTGCATCCTTCACTGTCGGTGTTGATATGGCTCAAACTTCCTGCTTTTGGTGGAGGCGGCATACAGCAAGGCTTTGAATATCCGAATACTTATCTAGGGAGCATAAAATGACAATCAAGATTGGCGATACCCTGCCTGAAGGCAGCCTGGCAGAATTTATTGAAGTGGAATCTGAAGGATGTTCACTCGGACCAAATACCTTCAAAGTCGCAGACCTGACCAAAGGTAAAACCATTGCGATTTTTGGCCTGCCTGGCGCGTACACGCCAACTTGCTCAGCCAAGCATGTGCCTGGCTATGTTGCACTGGCAGCAGATTTGAAAGCCAAGGGCGTTGATGAAATCTGGTGCATCTCCGTGAATGATGCATTCGTCATGGGCGCATGGGGCCGTGACCAAAAATCCACAGGCATCGTCCGCATGATGGCTGACGGCAATGCAGATTTCAGCAAAGCATTGGGCCTGGATGCAGATTTCAGCAAATTCGGTATGGGTACTCGTTCCCAGCGTTATTCTCTGCTGGCTGTCGATGGTGTCGTCAAGCAATTGAATATCGAAGAAGGCGGCAAGTTTGAAGTGTCGAACGCAGAAACACTGTTGGCACAATTAGGCTAATCAGGTCTTCTGACTCGCATAAAAAATGGCGGCCAGTTTTTGAACCGGGCGCCATTTTTTTCTATACGATATTTTTATTCAGGCGACTTGCTCATGATGTGTGACTGCACGCCATAACCCTGAGCGGCATAAAAATCCATGGAATTGCGGTTGAAGTCAAAGACTTCCAGCCTGATTTCTACTGCATCATGCTCGCGCGCCCAGTTCGTCGCGCCGTCCATCAATAATTTCCCTATTCCCCGCTTTTGATGCGCATCAGATACCACGATCGTGCCTATGCGGCAGATACGACGACGGTACAAGAAGGGAATAGTCGTGTTTTCATTCCAGCTCATGGTGATAAAACCCAGGACTTGCTCACCATCGCAAGCCAGCAATGCACAGCCCGCAGGGTTTTCAAAAGTGCTGTGCCAGAATTGGCGGTCAAGTTCGCGATTTGTTTTTTGTACGAAAACATCGGGGGCAGCGGCGTGGTGTTGGGCATTGATTTGATCGCTGAGATCGCACATGGCATCCAGATCAGTGACGGTAGCGCGGCAAATTTGAATTGTTGTTTTTGTATTCATTTTTAAGATGTGAAACGGCTAATTTTCCTCGTGCCTGCATGGGAAATTGCCTGAAACGCTATAATAGTGCGATGTTAAAGCAAAGAACCATCAAACAAGTCGTGAAGACCGTTGGAGTTGGCCTGCATTCAGGCACCAAGGTTGAACTCGTCATGCGCCCGGCACCAGTAGATACCGGCATTATTTTCACGCGTACCGATTTGAATCCACCAGTGGTATTGCCCGCCCAGGCTTTGGCCGTGGGTGATACCCGCATGGCTTCGACCTTGTCGAATGAGCATGGCAAAGTATCAACGGTAGAGCATTTGCTGTCTGCCTGCGCAGGCCTGGGTATAGATAATCTGTACATTGATGTCAGTGCAGAAGAAATCCCCATCATGGATGGTTCGGCCTCATCTTTCGTGTATTTATTGCAGCAGGCGGGCATGCAGGAACAAAACGCGGCCAAGAAATTTATTCGCGTCTTGAAACCGGTAGAAATCCGAGAAGGTAGCGGCAAGTCTGAGAAATGGGCCAGGCTGGAGCCCTTTAATGGTTTCAAGCTGCATTTCTTTATTGAGTTCAATCATCCTGCCGTCGATGGTACGGTGCAAACGGCAGAAGTTGATTTTGCCAGCGCCACCTTTGTGCAGGATGTTGCCAGGGCGCGCACTTTTGGCTTTATGCAGGATGTGGAAATGCTCAGGGGCATAGGGCTGGCGCGTGGTGGCTCTATGGAAAATGCGATTGTTATGGATGAATACCGGATCCTGAATTCAGATGGCCTGCGTTTTGATGATGAATTTGTCCGCCACAAAATCCTGGATGCGATTGGCGATTTGTACCTGATCGGCCATCCTTTCCTGGCTAGTTATACTGCTCACAAGTCAGGTCATGGTTTGAATAATCAATTATTGCGTGCCTTGTTGGCCCAACCAGATGCTTATGAGATCGTCAGCTTTGACGATCTCGACATGGCACCGCCGACTTATGCCACACAAGTGGACAGAGAATGGGCTCTCGCTTGAGGCTGGATTTAGCTCATTTGTCGCCTCTGCAAATATCAGCCGCCAGAACGATGGCGCTCTATCAATCTGCTTAGTGCTGCGCGCAAGTCTGCATTCTGTGGCGTGTTTTCCAGTGCATGTTCCAATTGCCCAAAAGCCTGCAAGGCCTTGCCTGAAAAAGCTATTTGCTTAACGGCAACAGGTTTCTCCACGACACGCCTGACTTGTACTTTGATGCGGATTGCGTTAATCTGCCATCCCCGTTCTTGTAAAAAAGCTTGCAGTTTCGGACATTGCTGTTTCAATTTGGTCGCCAGTGCGGCATTTGGCGCAGAGAGCGTCAACTGTCCTTCCGTAACTTGCATGACCTCACATGAGGCAAATATCGGCGGCAGTATGAGTCCACAGTCTTTTTGCAGCTTCAGATTGCGCTGTACTGTGGGCAGTAGTTGCGAGATTCTCTCGTTACTGCGCAAAAAGTCAGCGGCTTCGCTGGCACCAGGCACTTTGCGACCGCGTTTAATGTTAATCGGATAGGTAGGGCGTGAGAATGTGGACATGCGCATTACCTTACCACAAACACGACGACCAGGCTGTCGCAAAGACTACCGAGCAGTCTATCGTTTTCAGAGGAGCATATTGATGCAAATCATTTTGATGCACTCCCGTTTTACTCAGGCAAAGTCGGTGACCTTGTCTTCCCGTCACGTCATTCTTGGCGCTTTTGCCTTCCTTCTTGTCATCACATTCTGTGCCGCCCTGATGGCAGCCATGACCCTCAAGCTGGCCAGTGCCGACTTGCCACTTTTGCGGGATCTGGTGCCAGTGGCGGCAACCAGTGATACTGGTAATAAAGACAAATTCATGAAAGAAAACCTGGCTGCGATGGCGGCCAAGTTAGGCGAAATGCAGGCGCAGCTGATACGCCTCGACGCGCTCGGTGAAAGGGTGCAGGGTCTGGCTGGCGTCAAACCGGAGGAATTCAATTTTAAGGAAATGCCAGGCCGTGGTGGTCCTGAAGTATCCACCCAGCCTGCCCAGGAGTTGAACCTGGCGGAATTCCAGGCGGCTTTGGCAGCGATGTCAGTAGATATAGAACACCGCTCAGATTATATGAATGTGGTGGAAACCAAGCTCATGGGTTTCAAGGTGCAATCCAAGCTCTTGCCCACGATACAACCCGTTAATGTTGCTTATAATGCATCTGGTTTTGGCTGGCGACTAGACCCTTTCTCTGGTCGTAGTGCTTTTCACGAAGGAATAGATTTCTCAGGTCCCAGCGGCACCCCTATTGTTGCGGCGGCAGGTGGCGTGGTGGTGGTGGCAGAATATCATCCGCAATTTGGCAATATGGTAGAAATCGATCATGGTGGTGAAATCATGACACGCTATGCTCACTCTTCCAGGATCCATGTCAAGTTGGGTGATATTGTGAAGCGCGGTCAGCATATCGCTGATATAGGTTCTACCGGCCGTTCCACTGGCGCACATTTGCACTTTGAAGTGCATGTCAAGGGCGTGCCGCAAAATCCCCATAAATTTTTGTCTGCAGGTGCTAATCAAGCCAATCTTGCAGCATTAAATCAAAAATAACTTGAGTTTGCAGATTCAGGCACCAACTGCGACTCTGCATCTGCGATTTGTTTGCCGGATTGTTGATCATTTTTCGCTCGTCCTTGCTTAATTTTCAGGCAAAAACGCGCAATTACTGGTTAATTGAGTGTCGCATGGTAAAATCACAGGTTAGCCTATTGTTGCTGTTAAATTAATCACTTTTCAGCTGCTTTTTTAAGAATTTAACTTTCCGTTCATAGCATGTCATTCCTGACCAAGATATTCGGCAGCCGCAATCAGCGGCTTTTGAAGCAATACCAAAAGACGGTGCGTGAGATCAACGCATTGGAACCCAAGCTGGAAGCCTTGTCGGACGAGGCTTTGCAAGCCAAGACTGCCGAGTTCAAGGTACGTGTTGCGAACGGAGAGACACTTGATGCCATCCTCCCGGAAGCCTTCGCAGTCTGTCGCGAGGCCAGCAAACGCGTTCTGAAAATGCGCCACTTTGACGTGCAAATGATAGGCGGCATGGTTTTGCACTACGGAAAAATCGCTGAAATGGGCACGGGTGAGGGTAAAACCCTGATGGCGACCCTGCCGATTTACCTGAACGCCCTGTCAGGCAAATGCGTTCACGTTGTTACCGTCAATGATTACCTGGCGCAGCGCGATGCTGAATGGATGGGTCAACTGTATGGTTGGCTGGGCCTGACTACCGGTATCAATCTGTCGCAGCTTGATCATGATGCCAAGCAAGCAGCCTATGGCTCTGACATTACTTACGGCACGAATAACGAATACGGTTTCGATTACCTGCGTGACAACATGGTCTATGAGGCCAAGGACCGTGTGCAGCGCAGCCTGAATTTTGCTGTCGTCGATGAAGTTGATTCCATCCTTATCGATGAGGCACGTACACCTTTGATCATCTCCGGCCAGGCTGAAAATCATACTGAGCTGTACTACAAAATCAATGAAGTACCCAAACTGCTGACCCGACAAATCGGTGAAGAAACACCGGATGGCAAAGGTAAGATCGAAGTGCCAGGTGATTACACCAAGGATGAAAAAGCCCATCAGGTCTTGCTGACTGAAGCTGGTCACGACAAGGTAGAACGCATCCTGGTGCAAATGGGTTTGCTGCCTGAAGGGGCATCTGTGTATGATGCCGCCAATATCACCCTGATCCATCATTTGTATGCTGCCTTGCGCGCGCACGCCCTGTATTTCAAGGATCAGCACTATGTAGTGCAGGACGATGAAATTGTCATCGTTGATGAATTCACTGGCCGCATGATGACAGGTCGCCGCTGGTCTGAAGGTTCGCACCAGGCGGTTGAAGCCAAAGAAGGTGTGCGCATCCAGAACGAAAACCAGACACTGGCATCGATCACTTTCCAGAATTACTTCCGTATGTACACCAAACTGTCAGGCATGACAGGTACTGCCGATACTGAAGCTTATGAATTCCAGGAAATCTACGGTCTGGAAACCGTGGTCATTCCGCCAAACCGTCCTTCACAACGTAAGGACAGGCAAGACCAGGTCTACAAGTCTGCGCAGGAAAAATACAATGCCATGCTGGTTGACATCAAGGATTGCTATGAGCGTGGGCAACCGGTTCTGGTCGGCACGACCTCGATTGAAAATTCTGAACTCTTGTCTGACATACTGACCAAGGCCGGTCTGCCTCACAATGTCTTGAACGCCAAGCAGCATGCCCGTGAAGCGGAAATCATTGCCCAGGCCGGTCGTCCAAAAGCCATTACCATTGCCACCAATATGGCGGGCCGTGGTACGGATATCGTGCTGGGTGGTAATGTCGCCAAGCAAGTGCAAATGATAGAAGCCAATGCAGCTTTGTCTGATGCAGACAAGCAGACGCAATCACAAAAACTGCGTGATGAATGGCAGTCATTGCACCAGGCCGTCGTGAATGCTGGTGGTTTGCATATCGTTGGTACTGAGCGCCATGAATCCCGCCGCGTTGATAATCAACTGCGTGGCCGTTCTGGTCGTCAGGGTGATCCGGGTTCTTCCCGTTTCTATTTGTCGCTAGACGACACTTTGCTGCGCATTTTTGCTGGTGACCGTGTCCGTGCCATCATGGACAGGCTGAAAATGCCTGAAGGCGAGCCTATCGAAGCAGGCATCGTTTCGCGCTCCATAGAATCAGCGCAACGTAAGGTGGAAGCACGTAACTTTGATATTCGCAAGCAGTTGCTGGAATACGATGATGTTGCCAATGACCAGCGTAAAGTAATTTATCAGCAGCGAAATGAATTGCTCGAAGCGCACGACATGGAAGAGCTAATTTCTTCCCTGCGTCATGGCATGTTCGAAGACATCGTTCGTGAACATGTACCGGCTGAATCCGTCGAAGAACAGTGGAATATCCCTGCCCTGGAAGCTGTTTTGCGTGATGAATGGGCGCTGGATTTGCCGCTCACGCAAATGCTAAAAGACGATGCCGATATCACGGGTGAAGATATCCTGGCGCGCGTGCAGAAAGCCGCCAACGAAACCTATGAAGCCAAGATCGCAGTTGTCGGCAAAGAGTCTTTTGCCGGTTTCGAGAGAAATGTCATGTTGCAAAGCATAGACACGCACTGGCGCGAACATCTGTCAGCACTGGACCACTTGCGTCAGGGTATACATCTGCGCGGTTATGCTCAGAAAAATCCTAAGCAGGAATACAAACGCGAAGCGTTTGAGTTGTTTGGTCAAATGCTGGGAGCCATCAAAAACGAAGTGGTCAGAACCGTGGTTACTGTGCGTATACAATCTCGTGAAGAGATCGACGCAGCAGAAGAAAGACTGGCACAGTCCCATATCGAGAACGTCCATTATCAGCACGCCGATTTTGATGCAGATGCAACGCCTGAAGAAATGCTGGCTCCGGCTGCCGATTTTGGTGCTGATCAACCAGAAATAAACTACGCACTAAAGGTAGGCCGTAATGACCCTTGCCCTTGCGGCAGTGGCAAGAAGTTCAAGCAATGCCATGGCAAACTTGCCTGATCATTGAGTAGCACAGAAACAAAAGGCGACCATAGGTCGCCTTTTGTTTTTCGCCATCCAGTATCATTTTTAGGATTCGTCTTGTCCTGGCTTGACGCGAGTAGGGGGTGAAGTTAAAGTGAACGAGCGTGCTTTATTGAGTGTTCATTCTATATTCTGGAATCTCATACTACGATGGCCTGACCTGAGGGGACTTATGGACTTGAACTTTAACGATGCAGAGCTTGGTTTTCGCCAGGAAGTCACAGAATTCTTGCAGCAATCATTGCCTCAAGATATCAGCCATAAAGTGCATCACGGCATACCCCTGGAAAAAGCCGATTATCAGCGCTGGCAAAAAGTACTGTACGCCCAGGGCTGGGGTGCTTCATCCTGGCCTGCTGTTCATGGTGGCACTGGCTGGTCTGCTGTCCAGCGCTATATATTTGAAGAAGAATGCGGCGCTGCTGGTGCGCCACGCCTGCCACCTTTTGGGATCAAGATGGTTGCGCCCGTCATCATGGAATTTGGCTCGCCTGAGCAACAGCAGAGATTTTTGCCAAACATACTATCCGCCGATGAATGGTGGTGCCAGGGGTATTCTGAACCGGGTTCTGGCTCTGACCTCGCATCCGTCAAGGTCACGGCTGAACGCAGGCGTGACAGCGAAGGCGAATACTATGTGGTGAATGGTCAAAAAACCTGGACCACACTGGCGCATTATGCCGACTGGATATTTTGCCTGGTACGCACAGACCGTGGAGCCAAGGCCCAACGTGGCATTTCATTTTTGCTCATCGACATGAAGTCCCCCGGCGTTACCGTCAGGCCCATCATCACCATGGATGGTGCGCATGAAGTCAATGAAGTCTGGTTTGATGACGTCAAAGTGCCGCTTGCCAATCTGGTGGGTGAAGAAAACAAGGGCTGGACTTATGCCAAGTTCTTGCTGGGGCATGAGCGCACCAATATCGCAGGTATAGGCATAGCCAAGCGTGAACTGACCAGGTTAAAAAGACTAGCCGTGCGTGAATGCAAGAATGGCAAGCCGCTCGTGGAAGATGCAGTCTTTGCCATGCGTCTGGCGCAAGTAGAGATCGATTTGATGGCGCTGGAAATGACCAATCTGCGCGTCTTGTCTGCAGAAGAGCAAAGCCATGCGCCGGGGCCGGAAGCATCGATACTCAAGATCAAGGGTACGGAAATACAACAGGCAATCACTGAATTGCTGGTAATGGCAGTAGGTGAGCAGGCCTTGCCCCTGCGTGATCGACAGGACACAAGCGAGCTCGCCAGCCCGCTTGCCATCAATTACCTGAACATGCGCAAGCTCTCCATCTATGGTGGCTCAAATGAAATACAAAAAAATATCATTGCACAAATGATCATGGGGCTTTGACTGCGGGCCGTGACAGTAACATGACTGATCTGGCTAATGTGCGCGAAATTTCCTCAGCGCAAACATGCTTCGCAGGGCAACAAAATGCCCTACAATATCGGCTTGATTTCAACGCAAGGAAAAACCATGGCCGTTAATTCCCCCATCCCTGTGGCTGCAGATTTGAAACCCGTAGCTGGCATACGTCTGGGCTATGCCGAAGCTGGCATACGCAAGCCCAATCGCAAAGACGTACTGGTCATGGAGCTCGCACCGACAGCAACTGTATCCGGCGTATTTACGACCAACCGGTTTTGCGCGGCACCCGTGCAAGTTTGCAAGGCCCATCTGGAAGGCTTGCACATGGCATCCAGCCCTATCCGGGCGTTGGTGGTGAATACTGGTAATGCGAATGCCGGTACGGGCGATGCTGGCCTGGCTGCAGCGAATGCAACATGTGCGGCACTGGCAGAATTGCTGGGCTGCGAAGCTTCTCAAATTCTGCCATTTTCGACTGGCGTGATCCTCGAACAATTGCCTGTTGACAGGCTGGTCGCCGGATTGCCAGCAGCGATAGCAAACCTGCAAGCCGATAACTGGTTCAATGCCGCGACTGCCATCATGACGACCGATACCCAGCCCAAGGCGGCATCGGCGACAGTAGAAATTGGCGGCAAAACCGTAACGATGACAGGCATCAGCAAAGGTGCGGGCATGATCAAACCCAATATGGCGACCATGCTGGGTTATTTGGCGATTGATGCCAAGGTTGCGCAAAATGTGCTTGATCATATGGTCAAGCAAGCGGCTGACAAGTCTTTTAATTGCATCACGATAGATGGTGACACTTCCACCAATGATTCCTTCATGCTCATCGCTACCGGTGCGGGTGAAGTTGAAGTCAATGATGTCGAGACACCTGAATATGCAGCGCTGGCAGAAGCCGTGACTGCGCTGTCGCAAAAACTCGCCCACATGATTATCCGTGATGGCGAAGGCGCGACCAAGTTCATGACGATTGCGGTGGAAGAAGGCCGTGATGTAGAAGAATGCCGCAAGATCGCTTACTCTATTGCCCATTCCCCGCTGGTGAAAACTGCTTTCTTTGCCTCTGACCCAAATCTGGGCCGCATCCTGGCAGCCATCGGTTATGCCGGTGTGAATGATTTGGATGTCGGCAAGCTGAACCTGTATCTGGATGATGTCTGGGTTGCCAAAAACGGTGGACGTAATCCTGAGTACCGTGAAGAGGATGGTCAGCGCATCATGAAGCAAAGCGAGATCACCATACGCGTCAAACTGGCACGTGGCGATGCGGCAGCGACAGTCTGGACATGTGACCTGTCGCATGACTATGTCTCTATCAATGCTGACTACCGCTCCTGATCTGGATAGACAATGACGCAGCTTGATCAGTTTCTCTTGCGTGCCGAGCATTTGCTGAGCAGTCTGGAAAGCATATTGCCAGCCAGCACACCTGCACCAGACTGGAATCTGGGTTTTGCCTACCGCTGGAGAGTGCGTGGTGGGCGTGGCGGACAGGGTTATTTGCAAGTCGTGCGTCATGCCTCGACTATTGCGCTGGATGACTTGCGCAATGTTGCCGCACAAAAAGCGCAGATAGAACAAAACACCAGACAATTCGTCCACGGAAAACCTGCCAATAATGTCTTGCTGACGGGTGCCCGTGGTACAGGAAAATCGTCGTTGATTAAGGCTTGCCTCAACCAATTTTCGGAGCAGGGTTTGCGCCTGATCGAAGTCGATAAAGCTGACCTCGCTGATTTGCCGGATATCGTCGACCTGATCGCAGAACGCCCTGAGCGCTTCATTGTTTTCTGTGACGACCTTTCCTTCGAAGACGGTGAAGCCGGTTACAAGGCGTTGAAAGTGGCGCTCGACGGCAGTATTTCTGCGCAGTCTGACAATGTGTTGATCTACGCGACTTCTAACCGCCGCCATCTGCTGCCTGAGAAAATGTCAGACAATGCCAGTTATAAATATAGTGATGATGGTGACCTGCATCCGGGCGAAACGGTAGAAGAAAAAATTTCTTTGTCCGAACGCTTTGGTCTCTGGGTATCTTTCTATCCTTTCAAGCAGGACGATTACCTCGACATCGTCGCTTACTGGTTGGGCAGCTTGGGCTGTACCGCAGCGCAAGTAGCAGAAGCACGTGGCGATGCCCTCCGCTGGGCTTTGCAACGTGGCTCACGTTCTGGTCGCGTGGCCTGGCAATTTGCCCGCGACTATGCCGGCAAGCTGGCGGAGTCCTGAGATGGCTGCAAAACCTGTGGATGTCGCCGTCGGCATTCTGATGAAAGCCAATGGCGATGTCTTGCTGGGGCAACGTCCTGCTGGCAAACCGTATGAAGGTTATTGGGAATTTCCAGGCGGCAAGGTTGAGCCTGATGAATCCATACTCGATGCACTGAAACGCGAATTTGTCGAAGAGCTGGGCATACAAGTGTTGACGGCCGAACCCTGGTGCGGCGTTGAACACATCTACCCGCATGCTCATGTCAGGCTGCACTTCTATATCAGCCGCGATTGGCAGGGCGAGCCGCAAAGCCTGGAAGGGCAAGCCTTTGCATGGCAGGGCAGTGTCGATCTCACGCCTTTATTGCCTGCCACCATACCCTTGCTGGAATGGCTGGACCTTTGGCGCAGCGAAGAGCAAAGCCTGACTGATATCTGAGTGCCACAGTGGTCAATGAATGAAGCTCATGGTGTGGAATTTTTCTTTCAAAAACTCGCCATTAATCAGTAAGGACTCAGCATTATTCTTATAAATGTCGGTGGCGATTTTTGCCAACTGGGTTTCCAGTAAATCCAGTTGCTCAATCAGTAATTGCTTGCAGGTCTTGCCATTTTCTATCGCATGCATGCTGGCAAAGGCAGCAGGCAAAAGCACATAGTTTTTTATGGTTTGAGGCAAGTCGCGATTGACAGCATTGATAAGCAAGCTGACATAGTTCATTGCTACCTCTCCAGAGAAAATCCTGGGTGCCAGTTCTTGCAAGGTACTTTGTATCCTGTGCAATTTTTCTACTGCTTCATGAGGCAGGCGTGTACTGGACTCTCGTATCAAGGCATCGATACTCTCGGTTAGATTGTTTTGTGAGTTTTCACTCTTGATTTGCAGTTCCAGTTCCTTATCTGCGGGTATCGCCAGCCAGGCCACTGCATACAAACCTGCAACGATAGGTAGCCACCAGTCCGAGATGATGCCAGTAAAAAACATGGCAAGCCCCATGAGGGCCAGGCTACAACCCAGCAAATTCTGGGTGCTGTATAAAAACAGCATTACACGCATTTTGAAGCTCAGTGACTGCATTATTGGTATCCACGAATTTCTTTAAATATGGATTGAAGACTGGTTTTGCGACTGTCAAACATTCTACCTCCAGACAGGTCGGCCAGGTTTTTCAATTCTTCAGGCGCGGCTTCGCCGAACAGAACAGTAAAAATCTTGATACCTTTTTCTTCTTCCGGCAGCGACTTGTACCACTGGGCAAACTGCTGATATTCCAGTCCATTATTATTCAATCCATCAGTCATGACGATGATGGAATAAAAGCGACTAGGATCCGCACGCTTGCGGGCAAGTGCATCTGTGTATGCATGTTGGGTGGCTGAAAAAATAGCCGTACCACCTTTGGCCTGCAACTCTTGTATGCGTGCATTCAAGGCGGTCAGTGTTGCCTGATTTTCTTTTTCCTGATTCCCCATGTCAAAACTTGCAGTGGTTTCAACCACACCGTTGAAGGGCAGGATGATGATGCGCTCACGATTGCGAAACCTGGCAAACCGGCCACTGATGGATGTATCTGCGCCCGACAGGCCATGCATGGCTGCTTTCAAATCCCTGATCCTGTCACCTTGCATGGAGCCACTGGTGTCGAGGACGAAACTGCTGTCCGTGGGTAAGCGCAAATGGTTGTCAAAGGCTGTCAGTATGGCGTCAACGACACTCAGCTTGGCTGGGAAAGAGAGTTCGACCAGGGCTTGTTTCGGGACGTCAGTGACGACCACGTCCGGATTGACCGGGCGACGCAAGGTTGAGTCATACATGGCTTGCTGAAACTCTGTCCCGCGCAAATAACTGATTAGTTTGTCGTAGGATGCGCGCTTGGCTGGATTAATCAACATCAATGGATAGTCTGCCGTCACTATGCCATCTTGCGGATAGATGAGTATCAGCTTTTCTTTGAGTGAGGGATTGCGGTTCAGTGTTTGTAAGGTGGAGGCATAATTGATGATGCCGTCGACTTTATCTTGTTCGCGCAAATATGCTTCGGCCAGCCAGCCTGAGCTGCCAGCGGTCAATCTTTGCGCCTGAAAAAAAGAACTCAGGCTCTTTGCGTCGATGTCTTTTTCTTCCAGTGCGTCGCCCTGACCCGAGAGTGCTGCAGCCAGTCCCAGCAAGCCGGAAAAGCCTGTGTTTGAGGACGAGGGGCTAGTCATGCCAAAAGTAAATTTCCCTTTTTTGGCTGCTTCGGCAATCTCTTTCCAGCTGACTTTAGGATTATTATTCCAGGCAAGCTCGTTGGCCTTGCTTTCCTTTAAACCTAGCACCACTGGGGTTAACATGGTTCTCTCGGATGCCAGTATTCGTGCTTTGGCCGCAGGTATCAGCATTGCATATTTATTGCTGGACAGCCAGGCGAGATCGGTTTGCTGGCCAGACTGCAATTTCTCTACAGCTTCTAGTGTACCTGTATATTGAAGTTGCAACTGTATGCCGGTGGCTTTGGTAATGGCAGGTAGCAAGGGCTCTATATCCTTGAGTTCCGACCCTGCTATGACAGTCAAGGTATTGGCTGCTGCGACTGGCGTATTTTTGCTATCCTTGCAGGCAATCAGGGCGAGGATAGCCAGCAGTGTGATCCAGGTCGACAAAAATCTCATGTAGCACTCCTAGAGTTTGACGGGGCCATCGCTCGCCACGGTCAGATTGGATGTGCGTACTTGTTCAGCCCGGGTTTTGTCCATGTATTGTTCAGTACGTGCAATTTGCTCTTTCAGCATATGATTGTTTTTCTCCATATTGCCGATCGCTACTGAGCGGAAATTGTCCATCGCATCCATTGCCTTGAAGGTGTTGTCGAACATTTCCTGTATCTTTTGGACGCCTATCAAAGGATTGGCGGCAAATTCCCCTGTTTTCTCAACATGGCGGCCTAACTGCCGTGATGTTTCAGTGACCAGTTCACCTATGGTTTCACTGACTCCGGTGAGCATTTCCATGACTTGTATTTGATTCCCGGTAGCGCGTGCCACGGTCTGTGCCGTGGCCATTGCTGACATGCCTGTGGTGGCGACACGATTGCAACCGTTCATCATTTCCCTTGCAGTTTTCTTCAACAAATCCATGGATAGGTAGCCGTTGACGTTGACCGCCATCTGGGTTTGCATGTCTTGCAGATTTTGTCGGGCATAGAACAACACTTCCTGCTCCAAAGCTTTGGCGCGTAGCGGGTCACTGTCTTTGATCGTCGCAATGTGAGTGGCCACATGGCCGTCCAGTTGCTCGGCGAAATAGATGGCCCCCTTGAGCTTTTGCATGGCATCCCAGAGTTTGGTCTTTACCATTTCAATTTCATTCGCATCCCGTTGCATGTCGTCACGTGCGGCATACAATTGCGTCATCAGCGCTTGCAACTGCGATCCTGCAGTCTGGAACTTTCGAAAGTAGGCCTGTAGCTTGTTACCAAAAGGGATGAGCCCGAGAATTTTATTCTGGCTTAACAAGTCCCCTTGTTTGCCAGGATTAAGCTCGTCGAGCATGCTGCGCATGTCTTGTATTGATTTGAAGGCTGCCGAATCTTCTATGCCAACAAAATTGCGCTCCATGAAGCGGCCAGTCATCAAGGATGCTGCATTTGAAATTTCTTCCTTGCCCAGGCGAAAGGCAGAATCCAGCCTGGCCTGAAAGTCGCTGCTGTGCACATCTTCTTTTAAAATGCTACCTATGTAAGCAAGGACCTGGACATCGATCTTTTCTTGCACTTCAGCTTTCAGTGGCACCATTTCCGGTGCTTTTTTTTCTGCAACCGGGCTCAAGACTTCCGGTGGAGTCAAAGTCATCGTGCTTTCTTGTGTCGTGGCGTCAGTCATTTCTTGTCCTCGATAAGGAAGTTAGCATTACTGGAATTTTTTTTCTATGGCCTGGATCATGCGTTCCAGGATTTCAAAGCTGGGTGGGTCGATGACATCCACCAGGGACGTGGGGGCCAATAAATTCTTACGCTTCAAGAATTCACCAAAATGTTCTGTGCTGGCCGTGCGGTAACCATATTCAGCGGCCAGTTGTTGCAATTCCACGTCATTCGCCAGAAACTCACCAAGACGACGGCCGTTTTCATTGAAGGGGACAAGTATGTGCTTGGTGTAGATAGTCGGTTGCGGGTACAACAACACCATGTCGGCATTTGGCTTGGGGCGCTTCGATTGATATTCGAGAAACTGGCTTTCATAGATCATGACCAAAGGTGCCTTGCCCATACCCATGGTTGTGTAGTCTTCAAATGGCCCTGCACTGCTGGATTCCTGCAAGCCCTGGCGCAAAAACAGGGAAGACACAAATGGCAGGATTTTGTTAACTTGCTCATTATTGTCGACCACATTATTGTCGTTGACGACATAGCTGGCCAGTGACAGGTACATCGCTGCGGAATTGGATTTCCTGACATCGGTAGAACTGATCAGGATGCTTTTTCCTGTGGCATAGGCAGCATTGTCCTTTAGTTCGCGCCAGCGCGTGCCTTTTTCGCTGAGGCTGAGCAATTTCTTCATGTCTATGATGAAGTAGGCGTCATTCACTTTTTTGACGATGCCCTCGCTTTCCAGTGTTGGGATCAGTTGCCCCCATGAGGCGATGGTCATGGGTGTAAAGAAAGTCGGGTAGACTTGTTTTGCCCTGGCCTTGTTTTGCAGGGCCAACGCAGCTGGTGCGCCAGCGGGGAAGGCAAAGTCATAGCTGCTGAAATCGCGTGAAATAATTTCCCTTGAGCCCACTTTTTCGACTTTGACGCGAAAGCCTTTTTTTGCCAGGATTTCTATGACCCGGGGATCACTGAAATAAGATTCTTTCTCTGAACCTACCATACCCTTGATGTCGAGTATGGCGGCAGAAGCCAGTTTCGCAGCTTCAACCGCATGGTTTTTTTGATAGGAGGTATAAGTTGCAGCACCTATGCCCAATAGCAAGACCACAGCAAGCAGTGGTCCAAGTACACGTTTAATTTCCATTAAGTAATATTCTCGGCATATTAATTTATTACACTGACATTATGCACATGGATTTATGACAGTTTCAAAACACGAAGGCTTATTTCATCAGTTTTCAACTGTTTTCTATTGCGTAGTTTCCACAATTGCCTGAATTTCTGGGGGCGTTAATTATGCGTCTCTGTTTCGCAAATGATTGCTTGTATTAATTTCGATACATTGTATTTAAATGAATACACCGTGTCTTTTTTTGTACAATACCGAGGCCATACTCTACACTGGCAGTGGGCAGTCGTTCTGATTGTATTGATTTCGATACAGTTATGCGTATTTTCTCTAAGATATCTTTGCAAGTAATTGAATTTATTCAATAATTTTTTTTGGCACAAGGATTGCTTCAACTAATCACGTTAGCTTTTGTGATGGAGTGGTGAAATATGATGCAAGTAGCTGGAAAAGCAGGTGCAGTTCTTCGTATTGATCTTAGGGCAATACAGGATAACTATCGCCTTTTGCAAGAATTATTAGGGACAGTGCAATGTGGTGCGGCTGTCAAGGCAGACGCTTATGGCTTGGGTGTGGTGCCTGTCGCACTCGCTTTATCGGCCGCATCCTGCCGGCATTTTTTTGTAGCGCATCTGCAAGAGGCAATTGTCTTGCGTCCACATTTGCCAAAAGATGCAATGATCTACGTCATGCATGGTTCTCCGGTTGGTTATGAAGAAGAATTTCTGGAAAATCAATGCATACCAGTATTAAACAGTCTTGAGCAGATAAAATCCTGGCAGCAACTCGTTGCGAAAGCACAACGTGCCTTGCCCGCCATCGTGCAATTTGACACCGGCATGGCGCGCATGGGCTTATCTGTTACTGAGGCAGAAGCATTATTTGCCACACCACAGCTTCTGGATGGCATCGATGTGCAATACATGATGAGTCATTTGGTCAGTGCAGAAGACCAGGCAAATCCCTTTAATCAAAAGCAATTATCTTCCTTCAATGCCTTGCGCGCGCGCATGCCAGCTTGCAAGGCAAGTCTGTCCAATTCTTCCGGCATCTTCCTGGGTAAAGATTTTCATTTTGATCTGGCTCGCCCAGGCGCGGCCTTGTACGGTGTAGCCCCTGTGGCTGGACAAGCCAATCCCATGCGCGCAGTAGCCCATCTGCAAGGCCGCATTATACAAACCCGTGAAATTCCGGCTGGCACCGGTGTCGGCTATGGATCGACCTGGCGCAGCAACCAGACTACGCGGATAGCCACGGTGGGTGTCGGCTATGCCGATGGCTGGATGCGCAGCCTCAGCAATCGCGGTATTGCTCATATCGCCGGCCAGGCCGTGCCCATGGTGGGCAATGTCTCCATGGATACCATCACACTGGATGTGACCGGCATTGCAGCAGAACATCTGCAGCCAGGCGCACTGGTAGAACTGATCTCTGCTGACAATGCAGTGGACCAGGTGGCAGCACGTGCCAACACCATAGGCTATGAAATTCTGACCAGTCTGGGAGGCCGCTATGAGCGTACTTATAGCAATTAAGCCTCCGCATGCCTGGCTACTTGCCTGAGCAAGTAGCCAGAACATACAAAGAACACAACAGATAAACAGATCAATCCATCAGTGAGCCAGCAGTAAGCCGGGAGAAAAAAATGAAAATAGTTATATTGGGTGCAGGTGTTATCGGAACAGCGTCAGCGTATTACCTCGCCAAAGCAGGCCATGAAGTAACCGTTATTGAGCGTCAGCCTGCCGCTGGCCTGGAAACCAGTTATGCCAACGCAGGCGAGGTTTCGCCTGGTTATTCTGCTCCATGGGCAGGCCCAGGTGTGCCGATGAAGGCTATCAAATGGCTGATGATGCAGCACAGCCCGCTGGCAATCCGGCCCAGCTTTGACCCAAGCATGTGGCGCTGGGTTACGCAAATGCTGATGAACTGTACCAGCAAGCGCTATGAAATCAATAAGGGTCGTATGTTGCGTATGGCTGAATACAGTCGTGATGTCTTGCAACAATTGCGCAGCGATACAGGTATCAGCTATGACGAACGGACCCAGGGTACGCTGCAACTCTTCCGCAACCAGCAGCAACTGGATGGCGCCGAGGCAGATATCGCCATCCTCAAGCGTTATGACGTGCCGTTTGAGAAGCTCGATAAAGCTGGTTGCCTGAAAGTGGAGCCCGCACTGGTCAACGTGCAGGAAAAATTTGTCGGTGCCTTACGCCTGCCGGGTGATGAAACCGGCGACTGCTTCAAGTTCACCCAAAGCCTGTCCAAATTCGCGCAAGAGTTGGGTGTCCAGTTCAAGTACGGCGTCACTATACAAAGACTGGTCAAGAGCGGCGATACCATCAGTTCTGTCATCACCTCGGAAGGTGAGATCAAGGCAGACTGTTTCGTATTGGCACTTGGCAGTTACTCCCCGATTCTCTTGAAAGAATTGGGCATCAAGATTCCTGTTTACCCTATCAAGGGCTATTCAATCACCGTCCCAATTACCGACGCACAAAAAGCGCCGGAATCGACGGTCATGGATGAGACCTATAAAGTCGCAATTACCCGCCTGGGCGATCGCATACGTGTCGGTGGTACTGCCGAAATCACCGGCTATAACCTCGACCTGCGTGTAGACCGCCGTGCCACCCTGGAGCATTCAGTGACTGATTTGTTCCCTGGAGGTGGCGACGTCAGCAAAGCCGAATTCTGGACTGGCCTGCGTCCCATGACGCCGGATGGTACCCCTGTCATTGGCCCTACGCCTTACCGCAACCTGTACCTGAACACCGGTCATGGCACACTGGGCTGGACCATGGCTTGCGGTTCTGGCCAGTTCATTGCTGATGTGGTTTCTGGCAAGCGCCCGGCTATTTCTACTGAAGGTTTATTCATGGACCGTTACGGCAGCGTCAACAGTCCAATTTTTATCCATAAGGAGTTGGCATGAATCCAATTGAAGAATTACTGTCATCAACCCAGGTCTTTTCTGATGCCAACCTGAATGCGCGGTTTTATACCGCCATAGAATTACTGGCGCAAATTATGATGGTCATGCCGCGTACTGCGAATATCACCACGCTGGCACAGGCAACAGGCAAGACCCCGCGTCTGATACGCTCGATATTGGCAACCCTGAGCAAGGACGCCCTGGTCAGCCGCGACAGCAAGGAAAAAGACGCCTGGCACTGCCGCGACTGCAATGGCATCATCACCTTGGCAGATGTTTATCGCTGCTTCGTGAATGCAGAAGAACGCGCTGCCGCCAAGGCAATCGAAAAAGCGGTTCAGGAAGAAGAGACAGAAGTACAACAGGAAAGACGCAATACCCGTACTTCCAGCCAGCAAAGCGTGGACTTGTTGATGATGCAAGTTAAAATGACGCTCAATCGTGCAGTCTTGCAGCAACTGGAGCAATTTGACCTTGGCCGTTTGCGTGGCCTGGCTTCCAATAGTGCCTTCCGTCGCCAGCATGCCCGCCCACGTGGTTATATCCCGGAACCGTATTAATCAGGCTTAATTCGGTCTAGTCATCGTTTCATCACAAAGCAACGCATGCGCATCAATATCCAGTTCAAGGACAGAGTAGGTATTGCCCACGAAATACTGGCAGTATTGGCGCGTCGAGGGCTCAATGTGGTGGCGGTTGAAGTTGATCCACCCAATATCTATATCGACAGCCCTGAACTGCTGGAGTTCATGCTCCCCTCATTGCAGGCAGATTGCCAGTCTGTGCGTGGGGTGGGTGAAATCAAGGTGCTGGATGTCTTGCCCGGCATACGCAGGCGTCTCAATCTCGACACCATGATGGCCGTCATGGAAGACCCGGTGCTGGCGATAGATGCCAGCGGTCATATCGTGATTGCCAATTTCGCGGCTGCTACGGCAGCCCGCATGAGTGAAGCCAGTCTGTGCCAGCGCAGCCTGAATCAGGTGCTTGATGATGCCGGAATACAGGAAGAACTGGTCAGTTGCGGTTTCCGCCTGCCCAGTCGTGAAGTCAGCCTGAACGGCGAGCCTTATTTCATGGATGTGACGCCGGTATCAGAGCCTCAGGGCGTCGATATTGCACATGGCCGCTCGGTAGGTGCTGTGTTGACCTTTCATGCGCCCACCCGCATAGGTGGGCGCCTGCATGCCCTGCAACATTCGGAAGGCAGTGGCTTTCATTTCATCATCGGTGAATCAGAACAAATCCGCAGTCTGAAAACCAGGGCGGCGCGTGTGGCCGTGGTCGATGCCCCTTTGTTGATCACTGGCGAAACCGGCACCGGCAAGGAATTGCTGGCACAGGCCTGCCACGGTGTAAGTGGCCGCAGCACTGCCGCCTTCCTGGAGCTGAATTGTGCAGCTTTACCAGAGAGCCTGGCAGAGAGCGAGTTATTTGGTTATATGTCCGGTGCCTTCACAGGTGCTCAGCGCGGCGGCAAACCTGGCCTGTTTGAAATGGCGGATGGTGGCACAGTCTTTCTCGATGAGATAGGCGAGATGTCGCTGTACTTGCAAGCCAAGCTCCTGCGCTTCCTGAATGATGGCAAGTTCCGTCGCATCGGTAGTGATAAAGAGGTCAAGGTGAATGTGCGCATCATTAGCGCCACTCACAGGAACTTGCGCAAGATGGTGCAGGAAGGCAGTTTTTGCGAAGACCTGTTTTACCGCCTGAATGTCTTGCATCTGGAAATGCCAGCCCTGCGCGAGCGGCCTGACGATATTCTGCCGCTGGCCAGGCATTTCATAGAACGCGCCTGTACTCAGGCGCAAAAGCCAGTGTGTCGTTTGAATTCATCAGCCTGTGCGGCTTTGGTGTCTAACCATTGGCCTGGCAATGTCAGGCAATTGCAGAATGTGGTGTTTCGCGCCATTACCATGTCGGACCAGCGGATTTTGGATGCTGTCGACCTTGATTGGGCAGAGGGTAGTATCACGGCAGAGGTGGTGAAGAGCGATACCACCGAGAGTTGGGAAATATCGGTGAACGCTTTCGAGCGCAATTTGCTGGAAAGCCTTTATCCGCAATATCCGTCCAGCCGCAAACTGGCAACGCGCCTGGCAACATCTCACTCGATGATTGCCACCAAGCTGCGCAAATACGGTATCCCGCAGAAACGCTGAGTCAAGTTAACTCGCCCAAAGTAATTGGCTTATTCAACCAGTGCTTCTGGGTCTTCAGGTAAATTGACTGCAGGAATAGTGTATTTCTCTTCAGCCCAGGCACCCAAGTCAATTTGCTTGCAGCGTTCAGAGCAAAAAGGACGCCAGCGGTTCGCTTCTTTCCATTCCACCTTGGTTTTGCAGGTGGGACAATCAACAAAAGTAGCCATGTTCAGAAATTACAGAGAGTCAGGTCAAACGGGATATCGTTTTCATAGGCCTTTGGCTTCATGTCGCCATCCTGGGACATAAAACGTATCCACAGCATATATTTATTCGCAGAGATTTCAGGTATGGCACCAAGTTCTTGCAAGACGTTGACGCGTAGCAACTGATAAACCTTGCCTTGCAGCATCTGCTGGTAACTGCCAGCCTGGGCAATGACTTTCGATGTCGAGCCAGATTCGCGCAACAGGCGCAAGACTACATTAATGGCATCAAACAAGGGGGCGATAGGGGCAAACCAGGCACTGATATCGGCGAAGCGTTTTTCTGCCGTATTTTTTTGCCAGGCGTGATAACTGGGCAGATCAAATTCACAGGCCCCACCGGGGATGATGGTGCGGCCGCGTATACTCATCAGCCATTCATTGTCACGCACGTTCTGTCCAGTCTTGCCTGTGCTGGCAACCAGGGCGCTGCTGGCGCGATCTACATCGTCCAATACTTTGTCAAGCATCTCTGCCTGCACATTGGGATTGGATTTGAAACTGATGAGTGTATGTCTTTGTCTTTCGAGTTCTTGCAAGAGATCGGATTTGAGGTCGGCACGACCAGCGACTTCCAACATTTCGAAAATGGTGGCAAGGGCAACGTGATGCTGCATGGGGTCAGACTGATGTAAGAAAAACGTGAATTTTTCGTATAAGTCTTCCAGCCGCAATAACGTGCGAATACGCTCGTTAAAAGGGTATTCGTAAACAATCAAAATAGTTTCCCTGTCAAAATTTGGTGCTAATCAAAGCTGCACATGATTCTGAACCATACTGTGTGAAAATACAAACACCGCGTGCAGATTTCCATTATTTTTTTTGTAGGGAATTGTTGCTTTCGGCACGCAAATACTTATTTACTGAAATCAGCAAGCTGCAGATACCGTTGATGCAGACGCAAAACCTCGTCCCGTATCTTTTTCAGATCACCATCATTGTTAATGACATCGTCGGCAGCTGTCAGTCTGTCTTGCCTGCTGGCCTGATTGCGCATGATGGCTATGACTTCTTCCCTGTTTAACAGATTGCGCGACATGACGCGACTGATCTGCGTCTCTTCATTGCAATCAACCACCAGAATGCGGTCAACCCGTTGTTTCCAGTTGCCAGATTCAACTAGAAGTGGAACCACGAAAATACGGTAATCACCTTTGGCCTGTGCAGCTTCGCGTTCGGTTTCTGTGCGTATCAGCGGGTGCAGTATGGCTTCCAGTTTATGTTTTTGCTCAGTGTCCGCAAACACCAAGTGACGGATAGCGGCCCTGTCCATTGCACCATCTGTAGTGATAAATTCTCGACCAAATTGCTCACGGATTGCGGGTATGGCCAAGCCACCTGGTATTGTCAGTTGATGGGCAATCAGATCTGTATCAATGAGCGTCGCACCCAGCTCGGCAAACATATTGGCGATAGTGGTTTTTCCACTGCCTATGCCGCCTGTCAGGCCTAGTGAGAAATTGGCAGCCATTGATTTGAGCTTAAATAAATATTCACAATGTCTTTACCCCAAATCAGCGCAATCAGGCCCGCACCTGTCAAATAAGGGCCAAAAGACATTTCTGAGCTCCAACCCGTTTCTTTGCCCCAACCCATCTTCGAAAACACGATTTGTGCAATCCCTATGGCTGCACCAACGCAGCAAGACAGCATAATAATGACAGGTAGCACCGTCCAGCCCATCCATGCACCCAAGGCTGCCAGTAATTTGAAATCGCCGTAGCCAAATCCTTCTTTGCCCGTCAACAGTTTATAAGCCCAAAATATCGACCATAGCGACAGGTAGCCTGCGCAAGCACCCAAAACCGCATCCTTGAGTGGGACGAAGTTACCATTTAGATTGAGCAGTAAACCTATCCACAGCAAACTCAGGGTAAGGTCGTCAAGTAATAATTTGTGATCCAGGTCAATAAAGGTCATGGCGATCAGGAGCCAGACAAATATTACGGCACCCATGCCAGCCACACCACTGCCAAAATGCCAGATCATGGCTGCAGACAGCAGGGCAGTCAGCGCTTCGACAAGGGGATAGCGGATGGATATTTTTGCCTTGCAACCCGTGCATTTACCACCAATCACGAGGTAGCTGATGACTGGAATGTTTTCCATCGCCGTGATCTGATGGCCGCAATGCGGACAGGCAGATCTGGGTAGCATGAGGTTGAATTTATCCTGATGCGGCAATGTTTCCTTACGTTGCTCAGCAACAAAATTATCTACTTCGCGCAAGTAGATTTTGGGCAAACGATAAATCACTACATTCAAAAAACTGCCTATGAGAAGTCCCAATAGCCCGAAGGCTATTGTGGACAAATAATCATGCGGCAATGCAAAAAGTAGTACTTCCATCATCACGCAACCGAACCCATTTTGAAGATAGGCAAGTACATGGCAACCACCAGGCCACCAATGACCACACCCAGGATCACCATGATAATAGGTTCCATCAGGCTCGACATGGCCGCCACTGCTTCATCAACTTCGTCTTCATAAAAATCAGCTACTTTGCCTAGCATGGAGTCAAGCGCACCAGATTCTTCACCAATGGCAACCATCTGTGTGACCATGGCAGGAAACACATTGGCATTCTGCATTGCTACAGTCAAACTCGTACCAGTACTGACTTCTGTTTGAATTTTGATGGTGGCATCAAGGTAGACGGCATTGCCAGCTGCACCGCCTACAGAATCCAGGGACTCAACCAGGGGGACGCCAGCAGCAAACATGGTGGCGAGTGTACGGGTCCATCGGGCAATCGTTGCTTTTCTAATCACAGCGCCAAAAATAGGCGCTTGTAATAACAATCTATCCATGGCCCGCTGCATACTTAATGAGCGCCTCCATGTCTGGAAAAAGAAGTAAACACTACCAAACGTGATACCAAAGATGAGATACCAGTACTCTACAAAAAAGTCCGATATGGACATGACAAAAAGGGTAGGTCCTGGCAATTCTGCACCAAAACTGCTGAAAGCCTGCTTGAATGCAGGAACCACCCAAATCATGATGACGGCGGTAACGAGAAAAGCGATGGACAGAATGGCAATAGGGTAAGTCAATGCCGATTTGATCTTGGCCTTGATCGCCTGCGTTTTTTCCTTGTAAATGGCGAGGCGAGTCAGCAACTCTTCCAGAATACCCGCTTGTTCACCAGCACCCACCAGGTTGCAGAATAGCGGGTCGAAATACAGTGGAAATTTACGGAAAGCCGCATTCAGACTGGTACCAGTTTCGACATCTCCACGGATATCCTGCAATAATTTGGAAACAGACGGATTGCTGTGGCCTTTGGAGACGATATCAAAGGATTGCAACAAAGGCACACCGGCCTTCATCATGGTTGCCAGTTGACGGGTAAATAAGGTGATATCCTTGTCCGTAATTTTTTGGCCAGAGGTATAGTTTTTCTTCTTTAACTTGGTAACCAGGATGCCTTGTCTACGCAAGGTGGCGTTGACGATCGCTTCACCACCGGCGCGTGTTTCCCCCCTGACTACTTTGCCGTATTTGTCTTTGCCTTCCCAGGCGTACAGATGTTCTTTGATTTGTCCTGATTTTGCGGATTTTGACAGATTAGTTGCCATATCATTATTCTCTTATTATTCGTTGGTACATCCGAGGACTTCCTCGAGGCTGGTCAGTCCCTGCCTGACCTTCATCAATCCGGATTGACGTAAATTTCTGATTCCTTCTTTTTGCGCCTGCTCTTCCAGATCCAGTGCACTGGCGCTGGCAAGTATGAGGCGTTCCAGCGCTTCAGATATAGGCATCAATTGATAGATGCCGACACGACCCTTATAGCCGCCACCGTTGCAACGGTCACAACCGACAGGGCCGTAAGGTTTCCAGGTGCCGTCCAGGTCTTCATCCTTGAAACCAGCTTGCAGCAAGACCTCGTCGAGGATCTCGACGGTTTTTTACAGGTGCACAGGCGACGTGCCAGCCTTTGTGCCGTAATCAAAATAACAGATGAGGCAATATTGAAAGGTGCCACACCCATGTTCATCAAACGGGTCAAGGTAGCAGGTGCATCATTGGTATGCAGGGTGGAAAACACCATGTGACCAGTTTGCGCAGCTTTGATGGCAATATCGGCAGTCTCCAGGTCACGAATTTCACCCACCATGATGACGTCAGGATCTTGACGCAAGAAAGACTTCAGCGCGGCAGCAAAGGTCAGGCCCGCTTTGTCATTGACATTGACCTGGTTGACACCTGGCAAGTTGATCTCAGCCGGATCTTCGGCCGTAGAAATATTGATGCCAGGTTTATTAATAACGTTGAGGCAAGTGTACAGGGACACCGTTTTACCGGAACCCGTAGGCCCGGTAACCAGTACCATGCCGTAAGGTCGTTGAATGGCTTCCATCAAGATCGCTTTGTGATCAGGGTCATAGCCCAAGGCATCAATACCCATTTGCGCCTGAGATCCATCCAGAATACGCATAACGATCTTTTCGCCAAACAGGGTAGGCAAAGTGCTCACACGAAAATCGATGGATTTACTCGCCGATAACTGTAATTTCATGCGACCGTCTTGCGGTACGCGTTTTTCAGAAATATCTAGTTTGGAGATAACCTTGATACGCGAAGATAATTTATCCTTGATGGCCAGCGGTGGCTGGGCAATCTCTCTGAGTTCACCATCGACACGAAAGCGTATGCGGTAGAATTTTTCAAACGGTTCAAAATGCAAATCGGATGCACCCATATTGATGGCATCAATCAGCATTTTTTGCAGGAATTTGACGACTGGCGCATCATCAATCTCTGTGGCCTGAGCTTCGGCAGCGGCACCGGCACCGAGATCATCTTCCTTGAACTCGAGATCAAAGTCATCGCCGCCAATTTCATTCAGGCTTTGTTCCGAGGATTTGCCCAGCTTGTCCAGCAGCTTAACCAGGGCATCATGCTGCACTACAATAATATCTATACCAAGACCGGTTTGAAATTTGACCTGATCCAGAGCTGAATTATTGGTCGGATCGGAAATCGCCAAAGAAACTTTATTGCCTTTTTTCGCTACCGCCAGCAGGCGTTGGGCCTGCATGAGCTTTTGATCAACCAGCTTGTCCGGGATCAGTGACTCATTGATGACCGATAAATCCAGTAAGGGGTAGCCGAAAGCATCGGAGCAAAAAGTCGCCAGATCACGTGCGCTGACAGTGCCACTTTGCGTCAGTGCATCAATGAAGCCGATCTTTTCCGCCTGTGCTTTTTTGCTCACAGTTTCAACCTGAGCGGGCGTCAATAAATTGTCTTGCATCAAGGCTCGCGCCAAGCCAGGAGTTGCCATTTGGGGCGCTGAATTTGGTAGGACTGCGGACATAGGATCTTTTGAGTAAATTTGCCAATACAATCAGTTGCCTTGTGATAATGCAACTAAGCCTGTTATTTGTAAAGTCGTTCCATAGTGTAGCTACACTGGATCTGGCAAAATTTGCATTGCGGCTACACCGCCATCCGGCAATGAATCATTTCCGTCATTTTCGACACTGATTCATTACTTCTTTACTCTGTATAGATCGTTTTCCGCCAAATAGCCATGCCATTTTTTTTTCAGGCATTTTTTTGCTGGCCAGAGCGCAGATTTTGAGCAGACTACCTGTCTGCCCGATTTTGTAACAGTCTGTTAATTCTACGAATTTCGTGACTTAATGATTCCTGCCTACGGCAAAGGCGCACAGTTTGACCATGGCTTGTTTGTACTGATTATCCGGCCAGGCCGCGATGGCTGTTGCCGCACGCTCGGCTGCCTTGACAGCTTCACTTTGCGTATAAGCCAGTGCGCCGGACTTGGTGATCGCGTCCAGTATGGCATCAAATTTGGATTCGTCGCCGTTTTCTATGCAGGCCCGTACCAGATCGCGTTCTTCCGAACTGCCATTTTTCATCAGATAAATCAGCGGCAGGGTAGGTTTGCCTTCGCGCAAATCATCACCGACGTTTTTACCTATGTCTTCGGCATTCCCGGAATAATCCAGCACATCGTCAATCAACTGAAAAGCAGTGCCCAAAGAGCGTCCATATTCGCCTGCAGCCTCGATTTCTGCCTGGTTGGCACCGGCGATAAGCGCACCAATCTCTGCTGCGGCTTCAAACAGTTTGGCTGTTTTGGAACGTATTACTTGCAGGTAACGCTCCTCGGTCACGTCAGGATCATGCATATTCAGCAATTGCAAGACTTCGCCTTCAGCAATAACATTGGTGGCGTCGGCCAGAATTTGCATGATTTGCATGCTATTGATGGAAACCATCATCTGAAAGGCGCGTGAATACAGGAAGTCACCTACCAGAACTGAGGCAGCATTGCCGAACAAGGCATTGGCAGTCTTGCGGCCACGGCGCATGGACGATTCATCCACCACATCGTCATGCAGCAGGGTAGCTGTATGGATGAATTCGACGATGGCGGCAAGCTCATGATGGTGCTTGCCCTGGTATTGAAAGGCATTCGCTACCAGCAAGACCAGCACTGGACGTATTCGTTTGCCGCCAGCGCTGATAATGTATTCGGCGATCTGATTGACCAGAGCAACTTCAGAATGCAATTTGTTGCGGATTACCTGATTCACTGCGTCCATATCGACGGCGATCAGTTCGGTGATGGGGTTTTGGTTGTTTGTGGCAGACAAGGGAGAACCTGCATAAGAATCCGGGATGACCGCGATTATACGATGCAGTGCTGGTATTTGCTTGAAATGCACCAGTTCTCTTGCGCCTCCTCTATTCGTCGCCAGCAAATTGCCTGCCCAAAGAGGGTGTGCTGAAAAAATATGCAAATAATCTTTGACGCTTTTGGCAGGATTATGTACAATTTGGGGTTTTCCCGACTTCCCAGGTGTGTTTTTATCTGGCGGGGAGAAAATCCCTAATATTTATTTGATGAGGTTTCACATGTACGCGGTCATAAAAACCGGAGGCAAACAATACAAAGTTGTCGCTGGTGAAAAACTTAAAGTAGAACAGATACCTGCAGACATTGGCTCCGAAATCACCATTGATCAAGTGCTCGCTTTGGGCGCTGGTGAGACCATTAAGTTTGGTGCTCCATTGGTCGCAGGTGCTACGGTGCTGGCTAAGGTTATAGATCACGGTCGTCACGACAAAGTGCGCATTTTCAAAATGCGTCGTCGTAAGCACTATCAGAAACGTCAAGGCCATCGCCAAAACTACACTGAATTGCAAATCGTTTCTATCAACGGCTAATCTGTAGATCAGCAATCAATCTACCTGTATTTAAGGAGCTAATTAAAAATGGCACACAAAAAAGGCGGCGGCACCACGCGCAATGGTCGTGACTCAGAATCAAAACGCCTTGGCGTTAAAGTCTACGGCGGCCAGGCTATCAATGCCGGCGGTATCATCATTCGTCAACGCGGTACTCGCGTACACGCTGGTGAAAACGTTGGTATGGGCAAAGATCACACTTTGTTCGCTCTGGTTAATGGCAAAGTACAATTCGCGATCAAAGGTGCAGCACGTCACCAGTTCGCTATTGTTGTTGCAGACGCAGCAGCGGCGTAATGCATTGAAGTAATTCAAAGCAGGGCGCAAGCCAGTATGATAAAAAGGCTCTGCCATCGGTAGGGCCTTTTTAGTTGGATCAGTCTCCGTTCCAGCTTATTGCGGCACTACCTTGCCGTAAGCTCACCTCTCAGTCAACACACCCTGTGTAAACAGTTTGGCGTTAGCCCTTTTAATTTGAAGAAATCCTGTATAAATTTATTGTTCCATCAGGCTACAAAAATTTATACAAGCTTTTTTAGGTGGTAAAAATGAAATTTATTGATGAAGCCAGAATTGAAGTAATCGCCGGTGACGGTGGCAATGGTGTGGCGTCTTTTTGTCGTGAAAAATTCCGCCCATTCGGCGGCCCCGATGGTGGAGATGGTGGCCGTGGCGGTAGTATCTGGGCTGTAGCTGACCGTAATATCAACACCCTGGTTGATTATCGCTATTCCAAATTGCACAAAGCCAAAGATGGTGAAAATGGCCGTGGTGCAGACTGTTATGGCAAAGGTGCTGACGATATCCGTCTGCGCATGCCAGTTGGTACGCAGATTTGCGACAGAAATACCGATGAAGTCATTGCTGACCTGACCGAACATGGCCAGGAAGTTGAACTGGTCAAAGGCGGCGAGGGCGGCTGGGGAAATATCCACTTCAAAACGTCCACCAATCGTGCGCCACGTCAACGCTCTGATGGTAAAGAAGGCGAACGCCGCGAATTGCGCCTGGAATTGAAAGTGTTGGCCGACGTGGGCCTGCTGGGTTTGCCAAATGCCGGTAAATCAACTTTCATTACTGCGGTATCCAATGCGCGCCCGAAAATCGCTGATTATCCTTTCACAACCCTGCACCCTAACCTGGGTATGGTTCGTGTCAGCCACGAAAAAAGCTTCGTCATCGCCGATATTCCTGGCTTGATCGAGGGGGCCGCGGACGGTGCTGGCTTGGGCATACAGTTTTTGAAGCATTTGCAACGCACAGGTTTGCTCTTGCATATTGTTGATTTGGCACCGTTTGATGAGGCGGTAGATCCGGTTAAAGATGCCAAGGCGCTGATCAAGGAATTGCGTAAATACGACGAAAGTCTGTATGAGAAGCCACGCTGGCTGGTACTCAATAAACTCGACGTATTGACAGAAGACGAACGCAAGAAAAAGGTCAAAGACTTCATCAAGCGTTTTGCCTGGAAAGGCCCGGTCTTTGAAATTTCTGCCTTGAATCGCGAAGGTTGTGAAGAGTTGGTGACCGAGATTTATAAATATCTGGAAGAAAAACGTACACATGAGCAGCGTTCGCAAGAAACCACGATGAAAGAAGAAGCGCAGGGTATTTTGTCCATTGATCCGGATGATCCGCGTTTTAAAGTGCTGGAAGACTAATAAAAAACCTGGTGAAAGCCAGGTTTTTTTACGTCCACCATCTGTTCATCAACAACAAAAATGTATAAAGGTGATTATTTTTTATTTGGAAAATTTCTTTTTAATAATTAAAATCTCATAAAAAGTAGAATATGCCTTTTAAATGTGAATTAAATTTAGATTGCAGCGATAGTATCCATATAAAGTATAATTTTGATTTGTTCGCCGCTGAAGTGCGGCAACATCACCAAATCACATTTGTCCCTTATTTATGCAATCTGTCATTCAGCAAGCAAAACGCCTGATTATCAAAGTAGGTTCATCCCTGGTTACCAATGATGGCAAGGGGCTGGACAAGCAGGCCATCGCCAAATGGGCTGCCCAGATCGCTGGCTTGCGTGCCATGGGCAAGGAAGTCGTGCTGGTCAGCTCTGGTGCCATCGCCGAAGGGCGGCAACGCCTGGGCTTTGAAAAACGACCGACTGCCATCCACGAATTGCAGGCTTGTGCTGCCGTCGGTCAAATGGGCCTGGCACAAATTTATGAAAGCAGCTTTCGTGAACACCAGATAGGTACAGCACAAATTTTGTTGACGCATGCCGACTTGGCGGATCGTGAACGCTACCTGAATGCGCGCTCGACATTGTTCACTTTGCTGCGCCTGGGCATCGTCCCCATCATCAATGAAAATGATACAGTGGTCACCGATGAAATCAAGTTTGGTGACAATGACACGCTCGGCGCCCTGGTAGCCAATTTAATAGAGGGCGATGCTCTCATCATCCTGACTGACCAAAAGGGCTTGTATACAGCGGACCCACGCAAAGACCCGAATGCAACCTTCGTGCACGAAGCCAGGGCAGGTGACCTGGCGTTGGAAGCCATGGCAGGTGGTGCTGGTTCCAGCCTCGGTAGTGGTGGCATGCTGACCAAGATACTCGCCGCCAAAAGGGGCGCGCGTTCTGGGGCGCACACGGTCATCGCCTGGGGCCGCGAAGAGAATGTCTTGCTGCGTCTGGCGCAGGGCGAAGCCATAGGTACACAATTGATTTCGCAAATGGCCCCGGTGGCGGCGCGCAAGCAATGGATGATGGATCATTTGCAGACCCTGGGCCAGGTCGTGCTGGATGCGGGTGCCGTACAAAAACTGATACGTGAAGGCAAATCCTTGCTACCCATAGGCGTACTCGATGTACGCGGCGAATTCAGCCGCGGTGCAGTGGTTACTTGCTGTGATGAGGCGGGTACTCCGGTAGCAAGGGGGCTGATTAATTACTCAAGCGCAGATGCACGTCGTATCAAGCGCCATGCTTCGAGCGAGATAGAATCCATACTTGGCTTTGTTGAAGAATCTGAATTGATACACCGCGATAATCTGGTGTTGCTATGAATCAGATATAAAAAATGGGCGCATGAGTGAAAAATTCAGCGCCCATTTTATTCCTGCATCCTGTTGCAGCTGACTAGTAATATGACATCTTTTTCCCGCGCAGTTTGTCCAGCAACACATTGACTTTGCCTGCGATGGTTTTGCCTTCGCAAAAATAGCCAGAGAACAAGGCCGCATGCTGTTTGTTTGCACCAGTATTCGTGATGCCATCCCACTGGTTGCGGCGTGAGCGCGACCATGTGCCGTCAGGCCGGCCAAACGCATACAGTTTGACCTCATAAGTCTGGCAACGCAGGCCTTCATAGCTGATGTTCTTGGCACCCCCAGAGCTGGTTGCTACCAGGCTATAACGTATGGTGCCATCCGTTGCCACTGTAAGAGATTTGGTGTCAATCGCAAAAGACTGGCTGGGGCTCTTGTAAAAATTCAGCAGGTTTTCCGGCTTTGGTGCCTCTGGTAATTGCAGGACGACCTCATGCCACTCCTTGTCATCTTCTTCCTGGTCTGCTGCATGGGCAAAGCTGCCAGGCAGCAAGGCCAGGGTAAGGATGATACGACCTAGTTTTTTATTCAACATAAATTATTTGGACTCTTCTGGCTCGGTTTTCTTGCAATCCTGATTTTTGGGTGTTTGTTGCTGATTACGCAAATAGCGGCTGCGATTGGGATTGGGGTGCTCTGTGCGGTGCACATAGCGCGACAATTCCTGCAAGGCCAGTTGATAAACACCACGCTTGAATTCAATTACTACATCCAGCGGGACCCAATAGTCATGCCAGCGCCAGGCGTCAAATTCAGGATGGGTGCTGGCCCGCAGATTAACATCGCAATCACGGCCTATCATGCGCAACAGGAACCAGATTTGTTTTTGCCCACGATAATGCCCGCGGATTTCACGCTTGATAAAATGATCCGGCACTTCATAGCGCAGCCAGTCACGGGTACGCCCTATGACTTTGACATGCTCAGGTAGTAAGCCGGTTTCTTCTTCGAGTTCCCGGTACATGGCCTGTTCCGGTGACTCACCATATTTAATGCCACCCTGGGGGAATTGCCAGGAATGCTCGCGCACCCGCTTTCCCCACCAGACTTCATTGTTGGCGTTTAGCAAAATTATGCCAACGTTAGGGCGGAAGCCTTCACGATCCAGCATGTTCAACCTCGAAACTTTCTGTGGCTAAACGGCTTGCTCCTGCAATAGATAGCGTAGAGAGCGTTTGTTTCGTCGAAAAACACTGCATTTTTCAGCGGACAGCCTCCATGGAGGCGAACAAATCGCAGTTTCCTTCATCAAATGTGCAAAGAGTGGGCGCATTAGCCAGCTAATCCTTTAAAATTGAGTTGATTATAACCCTCCATTTAAAAAGAATCACTGTCATGCGTGCTACACGATTTTTTATTTCCACACTGAAAGAAGCTCCTGCCGATGCCGAAATCGTCAGCCATAAACTGATGATGCGTGCGGGCATGATTAAGCGCCTCGGTTCCGGCATCTATAACTACATGCCCATGGGCTTGCGTATCATCCGCAAAGTAGAGAACATTGTTCGTGAAGAAATGAATCGCGCGGGAGCGATAGAGATGCTGATGCCCGTCGTACAACCTGCAGAACTCTGGCAAGAAACTGGCCGCTGGGACAAGATGGGCCCGGAGCTCATGGCGTCAAAGACCGCCATGGCCGCGATTACATTATCCAGCCTACGTCGGAAGAAGCGATTACTGATGTCATACGCACAGAAATCCGCTCTTACCGTCAATTGCCTGTGAATTTTTATCACATCCAGACCAAGTTCCGTGACGAACGCCGTCCACGTTTTGGTCTCATGCGTGGCCGTGAATTCACCATGAAAGATGCGTATTCTTTTGACCGCAATGTCGAAGGCATGCAAAAGTCTTATGAAGTCATGTATGACGCCTACACGCGTATCTTCCAGCGCTTTGGCCTGGAATTCCGTGCGGTAGCTGCTGATAACGGCGCGATTGGTGGTTCTGGCTCACATGAATTCCACGTCATTGCTGATACGGGTGAAGACGCGCTGGTGTATTGCCCGACTTCTGATTACGCCGCCAATATGGAAGCGGCAGAAGCCTTGCCTACGCAAACCAGCCGCCCAGCCTCTGCAACTGCGCTGACCAAGACTGCCACGCCAGGTAAAGCCAAGTGTGAAGATGTCGCGCAACTGCTCAACATCCCGTTGGAAACTACGGTCAAGTCCATCGTGCTCGCCGTTGATGCGGAAAAAGACAGTGGCAAGGCAGCGCAAATCTGGCTGCTGCTGTTACGTGGCGACCATGAACTCAATGAAGTCAAGGCAGGCAAAATAGCTGGCATGGCCAACTACCGCTTTGCTACCGAGGCAGAAATTGTCGAGCATTTTGGCACCAAGCCAGGCTACCACGGCCCTATCGGCACACAAAAACCAGTCAATATCGTGGCTGACAGAACCGTCGCCAACATGGCTGACTTTGTCTGTGGCGCCAATGAAGCTGACTTCCATTTCACCGGTGCCAACTGGGGTCGTGATTTGCCTGAGCCAGCAGTTGCTGACTTACGCAATGTCGTCGCTGGAGATCCATCTCCAGATGGCAAAGGTATATTAGCTATTCAGCGCGGCATCGAAGTTGGCCATGTATTTCAGCTTGGCACCCGCTATTCCGACGATATGAAAGCCACCTTCCTTGATGAAAACGGCAAACCACAATTGCTGCAAATGGGTTGCTACGGTATAGGCGTCACCCGTATTCTGGGTGCTGCAATAGAACAGAATTTCGATGACAAGGGCATCATCTGGCCAACTTCAATTGCACCGTTTGAAGTCGTCATCTGCCCTATGGGCATGGACCGCAGTGAAGCTGTCAAGACTGAGGCTGAATCCCTGTACCAGGCTTTGATTGCTGCTGGTATCGACGTGATACTGGATGACCGTGGCGAACGTCCTGGTGCCATGTTTGCTGACTGGGAACTCATTGGTGTGCCGCATCGCATCGTCATCGGTGACCGTGGTCTCAAAGAAGGCAAGCTGGAATATCTGGGCCGTCGCGATACTGAAGCCAGCAATGTGCCTGTGGCCGAGATGCTGGCCTTCATCCAGGCCAAGATGGCAGACAAATAAGCCGCAGGATGAAGTATTTTTTCTTGCGCTTTTGCGTTTGGAGCAAAGGAAGATTCAGCGGTAAGGTTGATCTGCAAGTCATATGTGCAGGGTGGAAAAAATCCATCCTGCATCTGGTAATCTGCATGTTGGCTGTTTCTGCATTACCGGTGCAAGCCGGTAATCAAAAAGAAGAAGCCATGGCAGATTCAGTACGCCTTGCACTGGCCAAAGCCGTTTCTGATTCCACGCCACCCAAACCTACGTTTGCCACCATAGAAGAACGTATCAAGTACATCAACTGGCAAGGTGAGATGGCATCGCGCCTTAAGCGACGCATCCCCGATTTACAGACCCGCAAGGAATTGCTGGATGCCATCTGGTATGAATCCAAGCGTGCAGGTCTCGATGTTGCCATGGTCATGGGTTTGATACAGGTAGAGTCTGCCTTCCGTAAATATGCGACTTCTGTTGTCGGAGCACGTGGCTATATGCAGGTCATGCCATTCTGGTCGCGTGTGATTGGCGATGGCGATGCGAAAAAACTGTTCCAGATGCAGACAAACTTGCGTTATGGCTGCTCGATTTTGCGTCTGTATATTGATATGGAAAAAGGTGATCTTTATCTGGCACTAGGTCGCTACAACGGTAGCCGTGGCCGCCCTGAATATCCCAAGGCAGTGCTTTCCAACTGGAAAAATTGGGAATTCAACAGCTGATTCATTTGCTGAGTAAAATTAGCACCACCCTTAAGGTAGCAATTAACGCTACTCCTGGTCTTGTAAAATAGTCCTTTGTATAAAACACGGGCCATGTATGATCTGGCATTCCAGAATGTCCGATCATATTCAGGATGACACCAAGACCCGACATGCAGGCGCTCTTTTATCAAGAAGAATTTGGCAGCACAGACTGGCGCAAGTTATTGCGCTCACGCTGGCAATTGCTGCTTACGGTTTTGCTTGCCCATTTCTTGCTGATCATGCTTTGGCCAAGCCTGGTCAGACATAAACATGAAATGAGCACGCCACTGGCTTTTGTTGTTCGCATGCTGGAAGCGCCAGTACAAACCAAGCCTGAACAGGCTATACCCGTGACCAAACCAGTGGCGCCACCCAGCCAATTGTCGTTGCCAAACAAACCCCGCGCACCGCTAGTGCTGAATGCTCCCAACATACCCGTTACCAGTGATGCAGGTACAGGCATCAAAGTTCCCCCGGTCACGAATACTGAATCAAGCATGCCTGCATTAACTAGTGAGCCGCCTGTCGTCATTGAGCGTGACATCAGCAAAGTGATCAAGCAGGTAGAGCGCGAAATGCCAAATCGCATCCTGACCGATATCAAGCCAGAAAAATCATCCATGGTGCAATTTGGCATCAATGTTGCCGCTGCTGCGCGTCCTCGTGGCACCAGCTATAAGAACATTATTATGGCGGATGGTACCGCCATGACCAAGGTTACGACACCAGCAGGTTCCTATTGTGTAATAGGCGCAAAACCCGGCGCAGATATCACGCGATCCCCAGGCATACAGACAGTCAGTTGCGGTAGCTATTGAGGCGAGGAGAGATACATGCTGCTAGCTTCTTATCGAGCGCCTGCTGAAGGCAATGAGTGGCAGATATTGTTTGTAGTCCTCCTGTTGCACGCGGCTTTGTATCTGCTGTGGTCGCAGTCAAATGCGATGTACAAAGATGGGGCGACGCAAACAACTAATGGCAGTTTGATTTTTCTGAATCAGCCTGAGCAGATGAAACTGACACCACGCTCACCAGCTACGCAGGATTTGACAGAACCATCTCGTCAAAGCAAAGTCATGCCAGTACCACGGCACAGTTCCGGTATTGGTGCCACAGACAAAGCGACTGTAAGCGACAAAGAACAATCGAATCTGTCAGCCGAAAAAGAGCCAGCAAGTTCCGGAAATGAAATGCCCGTTAACCGTGACACAAGGGAGATTTTCAATGGTTTGAAAAAAGACTTTCAGTACCGCGATCAGGTCAGCGCCAAAACTGCCCCCGCGCCCATGGAAAAGTTTGGTGCTGCTGTGAAATCATCCTCTACTGTCATGCGGGAAAGCTATAAACACGAAGTGCATATACTCGGTGATGGTCGGCCAGTCTCAAAAGTCATCACCCCTTACGGAACGTATTGCATCTTGCATCGCAAGCCTGGTGAGATTATCGGCAATGAGCTGGCAACTGTCCCCGTCACTTGCGGCAATTTGTAAGTGGGCGTCCATAAATGAATTTGCAGAAAATAAAAACAAAAATGCCCGCGCTATGCGGGCATTTTTGTTTGGGATGGGACTAACTGCTTCCCTTAAGTTTCCCAAAGCAACTTCGGGAATCTCTTCCTGAAAAAATCAGGACAGATGACCGGAAATGAGTTTAGTCATTTCAAACATGGACACTTGTTTTTTGCCATCGAAAACGGCTTTCAACTTGTCATCCGCGTTGATGTTGCGTTTGTTTGCTTCATCTTGCAGCTTGTGTTTCTTGATGTATTCCCATACTTTTTTAGTGACTTCAGTACGAGGAATTGCTGCTGCACCGATGACTGCTGCCAGAACTGGGGAGATAGTCATAGGTTTCATGAACGCTGCATTTGGCTTGCGTGCTGCTGCTGGTTTGGCGGCTGCGGCTTTTTTAGGCGCTGCTGCTTTTGCTGCAGGTTTCGCTGCTGTTGCCTTTGGAGCGGCTGCTTTTGCTGCTGGTTTAGCCGCTGGTTTAGCTGCCGGTTTTGCTGCTGGTTTTTTTGGTGCTGTTGCCATAAATAGCCTCCTTCACAAATTTCGTGGACGGAGCTTTGATCGTTTTGAAAAGCTCCTGCATTGCGTCACTTCACGCATCGCTAATAGTGGTGCGGTTTTTACAGGGATGCAAGTGTTTTTTGCTGGAATTTCGTGAAAAAGTGCAGGAATTTGCCTGTCGTTGGATTTAAGTCTAAAAAAATGCCGGATTAGCGCCATTTTGGCTACTATCCGGCATTTCTTCATAGAGAGAAATGCGAACAGAAATACTGCGAAAAATTTAGCTGAATTTAGAACTCATTTCATAAATAGGATGAGTGCGAACAAGACGATTTGGGATGCAGTGCAAGGCGTGACCTGAAGCTAAGGCTCCTGCCTTAGCAAAGGGCACAACGCTGCAATGCGCCCAAATCGTCAGTTCCCGAAGGGTTTGCCTCATAGCGCGTGCTGGACTGCGTTGGACTCGTTATCAATAGCACCGCTATTGACTGCCTCGTCCGCCTTGCCAGCTCACGCTATGAGGCAAACGCATCTCACCCTATTTATGAAATGAGTTCTAGCTAAATCTGGCAAAACTCAGCGCTTGCCCGGCATCATTCCCTTCATGCTGCGCAGCATCTTCATCATGCCGCCGCCACGCAATTTCTTCATCATCGATTGCATCTGATCAAACTGGGCCAGCATGCGATTGACTTCCTGTATCTGTACACCGGCACCGGCGGCGATACGGCGCTTGCGTGAAGCCTTAATCAATTCTGGCTTGGCTCTTTCTTGTGGTGTCATGGAATTGATCATGCCTTCCATGCGGCGTACCTGCTTTTCAGCCTGGTCCATGTTGGCACCACTGGCCGCCTGCTGCATTTGCGCCGGCAGCTTATCCATCAGGTTCGACAGACCGCCCATATTCTTCATCTGCGAAATCTGCATCTTGAAGTCATTCATATCGAATTTGCCGCCATCCTTGATCTTGTGCGCCAGATCCTGTGCTGCGGCCACATCCATGCCTTTTTGCGCCGATTCCACCAGCGCCAGGATGTCACCCATGCCCAGGATGCGATTGGCCATACGGGTGGCATCGAAGGATTCGAGGCCATCGAGTTTTTCTGCGACACCGACAAACTTGATCGGTTTGCCAGTGATATAGCGTACCGACAGGGCCGCACCGCCGCGTGCATCACCATCAAGCTTGGTCAGTACCACACCGGTCAAAGGCAGGGCATCATTAAAGGCCTTGGCGGTATTGACGGCATCCTGACCCAGCATGGCATCCACCACGAACAGGGTTTCTATCGGTTTGACGGCAGCGTGGACAGCAGCAATTTCTTGCATCATCGCTTCATCTATACCCAGACGACCTGCAGTGTCAATGATCAGCACATCGTGATAATGTTTTTTTGCGTAGTCCAGCGCAGCCAGGGCGATATCTACCGGTTTGTCAGTAGGCAGAGATGGGAAAAAGTCGGCGCCAACCTGTGCTGTCACAGTCTGCAACTGACCTATCGCAGCTGGACGGTAAACGTCGGCAGAAACTGTTAATACTTTTTTCTTTTTTTGCTCACGCAGATACTTGGCCAGCTTACCGACTGTCGTGGTTTTACCGGCACCTTGCAAACCGGCCATCAGGATGATTGCCGGTGGCTGGCAGTTAAAACTCAGTTGAGAAGCCTCTTCGCCAAGGTCTGCCCCCATCAGGGCGGCCAGTTCTTTCTGTACCACGCCGACCAGGGCCTGACCCGGTGTCAGGGAGGAAATGACTTCTTCGCCCATGGCTTTTTCTTTGACGCGGGCGATCAGTTCACGCACTGCAGGCAAGGCAACGTCTGCCTCCAGCAAGGCCATGCGCACTTCGCGCAACATGTCGGCGGTATTGGATTCAGTCAGACGGGCTTCGCCGCGCATGGTCTTGACGACTTTGGCGAGGCGCTGGGTAAGGTTATCGAGCATGTTTGCTTAGGAAATCTTAAGAAAAAATCAATAGAGCGGCACTTACTGCGAACCAGAGGGCCTGCAGTAGCAGTTAAAGCAGGCATTTTACCCGAAGCCGCATGCAGACTCTGGCATTTCGCAGATTGTGCAAAGAAGATGTGTTCAGAATTCTGGAAATCCAGAATTATTTTTGTCATATGTGCGAAATTTCAGACGCATGCGGGATATTACGGATATATTTTGCTTTGAAAAACGGTTAAAAACGGCTTGCCAGCCTTCATTCTTGCTTGGTATGAAGTCTGCTAATAAGAGCGCTATCCCAGAGCTTGCTACAATATCAAGACGACAAGGCCAACCGCTTTGTTCACCTTGTTTTTGTCGCAGATTCTAAAAATAGCCGCTCAATAATCTGGAGACAATCATGAGTCGACTTCATCGTGCCTGGCGCTTGCCACGCATCATTTGCTTGTGCACCCTGCTTACTTTTTCTGTTTACAGTCAGGCAGAAGAGGGTGTCACTGACAATAACATACTGATAGGACAAACTGTAGGTTTGACCGGGCAGATCGCTGGCCCTGTCAAGGAAATGAATGCTGGTGCTGCAGCATATTTTAATCAAGTCAATAAGAACGGTGGCATTAATGGTCGCAAGATAGAATTGCGCATTCTTGATGATAAGTTCGATCCAGTCACGGCGGCCAGCAATGCCGAGACCCTGATTAAAAAGGACCATGTCTTTGCCTTGTTCCAGAGCCGTGGGACACCGCATACCCAGGCGATTTTACCCATACTGGCGGCCAATAAAGTACCCCTGATTGCCCCAAGCACTGGTGCGGCGGTATTCCACAGCCCGGTTAATCGTTATATCTTCAATGTCAGGGCCAAGTATCAGGATGAAGTGAAAAAAGCGGTAGAGCAGTTTTCTACCATAGGCTTGAAAGACATTGCCCTGATGCACGTGGATGATACTTTCGGTGGTGACGGCCTGGCCGGTTTTACTGCTTCGATGGATCACTTTAAGCTGAAACCTTCGTTAATCAGCAAATATGACAGAGCAAAGCCTGATGTTCCCAAGGCCATCGATGAAGTGATCAAGTCCCCCGCCAAAGCCTTGATCATCATCGGCTCGGCTACGACTGTGGCTGATGTTGTGCGTGGCTTGCGTGCCAAAGGCAGCACAATACAAGTCATGACGCTGTCAAATAATGCTTCGCAATCCTTCATTGACTCCCTGGGTCCAGTCGCAACCGGCATCATGGTTTCGCAGATCATGCCTGCACCACATCTGGTGTCGACGATGCTTGGTCAAGAGTTCAAGACCATCGCCAAGGACAATGGTGTAGCACCATCCTATGCAGCGATGGAAGGTTTTGTAGCAGCAAAGTTGCTGGTAGAAGGTTTGAAGCGGGCAGGCAAGGGCTTGACACGCGATGGCTTGATACGGGCACTGGAATCCATGCACAAGGTTGATCTGGGTGGTATTACCGTGACTTATAGTGAGCGGGACCATAGCGGCAGTGAGTTTGTAGACCTGACCATGATAGGCCGTGACGGCAAGTTTCTACGCTAGCCCACATCAGCAAGTCAGTGCGAAAACACGGAATACCCGACAGGTGTAATCCGGTTTTTCGCATCAATTCAGCGACCTTATGTGCAAAAAAATGAATAAAATCAGTCGTTTACTTAAATTTTTATGCTGGCACAATATCTGCTAATCAGTGCGTGTAGGAAAAAATTAAATCACACTTCAGGAGACAACGATGTTTAAAAAGATTTTGCTTGCCAGTGTAATTAGTTCAGGATTGTTTGCCAGCGCGGCCCAGGCCCAGGACGTTATCAGACTGGGTAATCTGAAATTTGCGCATTATGGCGCGGTATCGTATATCAAGGAAATCGCCCCCAAGTGCGGCATCAAGGTGGAAGAACGGGTGTTCGCCAAAGGCCTGGATGCCATGCAGGCAGTCATTGCTGGCGAACTTGATGTGGGTGCCGTATCTTCAGAAGCAACCATATCTGCACGGGCCAGTGGCACTGCTATCTACGTGGTCGCTGGTTTTGCCAAGGGTGGCGCACGCCTGGTCGGGCGCACCGATCTGGGCATAAAAACAGTCAAGGATTTGAAAGGCAAAAAAGTTGGCGTTACCCGTGGTGGTATCCAGGATATTTTGCTGGCAGCAGAACTGTCACAACACGGCCTGACTTATTCTGACCAGCCAGGCAAGGATGTACAAATCATTTACCTTGGTTTCCCTGACCTGAACCAGGCTTTGCTGGGCAAGAATATCGATGCGATCATGCAGTCCGAGCCCTATTCTTCCCAGGCCATCAACAAGGGTTTTGGTAATGAAATCATCAAGCCTTACGACACACCAATAGGTGAGCCTGTGCGTACCATGGTCATGACCGAGAAGTTCTACAAAGAACGCCGTCCAGTCGCCGAAAAATTCATGCGCTGCTTTGTCGAAGCCACTAAAACCTTCATTGAAAACAAGGAACTGGCTGAGAAATATGTGCGTGAAAACATGTTTAAAGGCCAGGTCAGCCATGAAGATTTCGTCAATGCAATTGAAAACTCGCCTTACACCTATGATGTAACGGCAGAGCATATTCAGATCACCACGGATCTGATGCAAAAATATGGCGTAGGAAAAATGGTCAAGCCGCCAGTCGCCAAGGATTGGGTAAAAACCGATCTTCTGGAACAAGCCAAGAAGAGCCTGAACATAAAATAAGCCTTAGAACCGGCTTTCGATCTGTAGCGAGCGAGTGTCAGCGGGGTGAGGGGAGCAAAAGTGCAGCGCAAAAAGCGGAATGTAATTAAGTACATGAGCATTTTGAGCAGCACATGAGCCCCGATCACGCTCGCACAGTAAGATCGTAAACAGGTTCTTAGTAAGTCTTTAGCTTGAGCAAAAGGTGAGCTTGCTTCTTTGAGCAAAAATCTGCTCACCCAGCTCCTCAAATCTTGAAGGAAAAATCATGAAATTCAAATGGCGTGAAATTGGCGCGGGGCTGATCGTGCCCGTTATCCTGATCGCAATCTGGCATGTGGTGACCAGCATGGGTTGGGTTAATGCCCAAGTACTTCCTTCGCCGCTGGCCGTGGTAAAAAAATGGATAGAGTACGCATCACCCTATGAAGCCAGGGATGCAGCTACCACAAGTTGGCTGGCCTGGGCTTTTTCTGGGGAATTGATACGCGATACCATGGGCAGCATGTACCGTGTAGTAGTGGGTTTTTTGGTGGGGGCGGGGCTGGCCTTGCCGCTTGGTCTGGCGATGGGTTCCAGTCAAAGAATGTATGCATGGATGAATCCCCTGGTGCAGGTATTGCGCCCGATACCGCCAATTGCCTACATCCCTTTGTCGATACTCTGGTTTGGTCTGGGTAATCCACCTGCCATCTTCCTGATTGCAATCGGTGCATTTTTCCCGGTGCTGATGAACACCATCGCCGGTGTCCGCCATGTTGATGGTATCTATATCCGGGCTGCCCGTAATCTGGGTGCCAGCCAGACCACCATGTTTGTACGCGTCATGCTGCCAGCGGCTGTACCTTATATCTTGTCGGGTGTACGGATTGGTATCGGTACCGCTTTTATCGTGGTCATCGTCTCGGAAATGATCGCCGTGAACAATGGGCTGGGTTTCCGCATACTGGAAGCACGTGAGTATTTTTGGTCAGACAAGATTATCGCAGGCATGATGAGCATAGGCTTGCTGGGTCTGGCAATTGATCTGGCCATGAATAAACTGAATAATTACTTGCTGCGCTGGCACCGTGGACTGGAGAATTGAAATGAACTCTACTCATATTGAAATGAACCCTACGCACATTGAAATTGTAGGCGTAAATAAAATCTTCAAGACCGCTGACAAAGAAGTCGTAGCCTTGCGTGATATCAATCTGGAGATACCGGAAGGCCAGTTCGTTTGCCTGCTTGGACCATCGGGCTGCGGCAAGTCGACTTTGTTGAATGCGGTTGCTGGTTTTTCCTTGCCAACTTCTGGCCATATTATTGCCAATGGTCAAAAGGTCAATGCTCCCGGCCCTGACCGTGGCATGGTGTTCCAGGAATATGCACTCTTCCCCTGGATGACAGTCGAGCAGAATATTGCCTTTGGTCTGGAAATCAAAGGCATGGGCAAGGCAGAAATTCAGGACCGCGTTGCCAGCCTGCTTGCCATGCTGGGTTTGAGCGATTTCAAAGCACGCTTCCCCAAGGACTTGTCTGGCGGTATGCGCCAGCGCGTTGCAATTGCCCGTGTATTGGCGCTGGATTCGCCTATTATGTTAATGGATGAGCCCTTCGGTGCACTGGATGCCCTGACACGCCGTAACTTGCAGGACGAGTTGTTGCGCATCTGGTCAGAACTGAAGAAAACCATCATCTTCGTGACGCATAGTATAGAAGAAGCAATCTACCTGGCTGACCGCATTATCGTCATGACTTACCGGCCTGGTACGGTGAAAAAAGATTTGATCGTTGAATTGCCACGTTCGCGCGAGACTTCTGATGCTGGCTTCAATGCCTTGAAACGTGAACTCGGTCAGTTGGTCATGGAAGAGCAGCAAAGACATCACAATGATGAATTGAAGATGGCGGCAGTAGATTAGGCAGGGAGTAGCAGTCCGGACGTATCCATAAAAACATTAGGAGAGACATGATGCTGAAATTCGTACGAATTGTAGTAGCGGGATTGGTTTTCTTGTTGGGTGCGTCCAGCCAGGCGCAAAATGCCCATGGCACGGCCCCCGAGGCTGTCGCCATGGTGCAAAAAGTGATTGCCAGTATCAAGGCGAATGGCAGAGAGAAAACCATTGCTGATGTCAATAATTTGCAAGGACCATTCCGTGATCGTGACTTATATATCACTATCAATGATATGAATGGCAAAAATCTTGCCCATGGTGCCAATGCCAAAATGCAGGGCAAGGATTTGCTGGATTTGAAAGATGCCGACGGCAAGCTGTTTGTACGCGAACGTATGGAGCTTGCGAAAGCCAAGGGAAAAGGTTGGCAAGACTATAAGTTCGTCAATCCTGTCTCGAAACAGATAGAGCAAAAATCCATGTATTTTGAAAAGTATGAAGATATTATTATCAACTGCGGTATTTATAAGTAAAAGCTTGTGACGGCGTCGCATACTGAAAATGTCCGTGAGCGGCGCCTGATTTTTATCTGCGTTGCGTTCGCCAGCTTTGCGCTGGTGGTCGCCAGCTATTTTGTGGCTGCCAGCATTGCCAGGGAAAATAGCCGGCAAGCCGGTAACCGGCAGTTGCAGATCATCTCCCTGGATATTGAATCTGTGCTGGAGCGTTATGAAACCCTGCCTTTCGCCATTTCTTATCTGCCACTGACGGCAGAAGCTTTGCTGCATAAGCAGAATGCCACGCAGATACAGGCACTGAATCTGAGCCTGCAGGAGCTGGCTGAACAAGCCAAAGTAGCTGCCATCTATCTCATGGACGTGCAGGGAAATACCATTGCTGCCAGCAACTGGAATACTGCACAAAGCTATTTGGGACAAAATTTCGCTTTTCGTCCTTATTTTTCTGAAGCCTTGAAAGAAGCGCGGCCTGGTCACTTTTATGCGATAGGCAATACCACGAATATCCCAGGCTATTTTATTTCCCAGCCTGTCTACCCACCTGGCAGCAAGCGCGGTAGTCAGGCACCTATAGGGGTGATCGCAGTCAAGATCATCCTGGATGAATTTGAGCAAGCCTGGCGCAGTAGTGAAGAGCCAATTGCGCTTAGTGACCGACATGGCGTGGTGTTTTTGAGCAATCGCGCTCCCTGGAAATATCATAGCCTTCAAAACCTGTCCCCAGTTGTCCAGCAAAACTTGAAAGCGACTTTGCAATATGGCGGCCAACATATAGCAGCAATTGCGCAATTGCCGATGACGCAAAAGAAGGGTTATGGTGAATATCTGCAAAGGCCGATAGGGCGCCTGAATTGGCAGTTAATGTTGTTTCCTGATCAGAGCAAAGTCATGCGCGCAGGTTTGCAATCTTCCTTGGTGGTTGCTCTGATGCTGGGAATAGCCCTGGCCTTTACCGCCGTGTTTGACCAGCGTCGCCGCAGGTTGGAGGAGGGGCGACTGGCTCAACGCGCGCTCAAGAAGGCGGCGGACGAACTGGAGCTGCATATCGCTGAACGCACCCATCAATTGACACAGGCGAATGCAGAACTTGAAAGCCGCTACCTGACACTCAAGCAGACCGAAACCCTGCTGCGCTCTACCCAGAATGAGATGGTGCAAGCTGGCAAACTTGCCATGCTGGGACAGATGGCAACCGGCATCACCCATGAGTTGAACCAGCCACTGACAGCGATACGCGCCTTTGCCGACAATGCGATTACTTTTATGAATCGTGGCAAGGCTGAACAGGCTTTGGCCAACCTGGAACATATCAGCCATGCCAGCGAACGCATGGGCAGCATCATTGCACAGCTCAAGGGTTTTGCCAGAAAAAGCCCGAATGCGATTGCCGAAGTGGATGTGCAGACTGCTATCCAGTCTGCAGTCAGCTTGTTGCGCAGCGAGACCGACAGGCGCGGCGTGAACTTGCATGTGCATGTTGCCGAGCCTGCCAAGGTGTTCGGTGACACCGTCAGGATAGAACAAGTCTTGATCAACCTTATACGCAATGCCCTGGATGCGGTAGAAAATAGCCCTGTCAAGGTAGTTGATGTCAGGCTTTGTCGTGAACAGGGCATGGCAAGAATCAGTATTGCCGACAGTGGCACAGGCATCCCTGAACATGTAGCGGGACATTTGTTTGAGCCATTTTTTACTACCAAGGAAATTGGTCATGGACTGGGGCTGGGCCTGGCGATTTCTTCATCCATCGTGCAGGCCATGAATGGCAGCCTGGTGGCGAATAACCGCCCAGATGGCGGTGCAGAATTCACAGTTTGCATCCCGCTGGCTGTTGAACAGGCAAATAACACAAGCACAGCCTGATCGCGCATGACTGTATACATAGTAAGGAAACACAATGACTGAAATGCTCGCTATATTAATAGAGGATGAGCAGGCAGTACGCCTGGCAACCACCCAGACACTGGAACTTGGTGGTTTTGGGGTGCAGGCTTGCGCCAGTGCTGAAATGGCTGATGCTTATATCAAGGCTGATTTTGCTGGCATTATCGTTACCGACGTTCGTTTACCTGGCAAGTCTGGGCTGGAAGTGCTGGAAAAAGTACGTAGCATCGATGCAGAACTGCCCGTCATTATCATTACCGGTCATGGTGATGTCAGTATGGCGGTAGATGCCATGCGCCATGGTGCTTATGATTTTCTGGAAAAACCTTTCGCCGCCGAACGCCTGCTGGACGCCTGCCTGCGCGCTCAGGAAAAAAGACGGCTGGTCATGGAAAATCGCAAGCTCAAATTATCGTGGTTGACCCATGCTGCAACACCAGATCTTATAGGGCAAAGCACGCAAATAGAAAAGGTCAGGAAATTCATACAAAGCATAGGTCCCACTCAGGTTGATGTATTGATTAATGGCGCAACCGGGTCTGGCAAGGAAGTCGTGGCGCGGCAACTGCACCTGGCCAGTGGCTGCAAAGGCGAATTTGTGGCGATCAATTGTGGCGCTTTGCCAGAGTCGGTATTCGAGAGTGAGATCTTTGGGCATGAGGCTGGTGCCTTCACTAGCGCCCAGAAACGCCGCATAGGCAAGCTGGAATATGCACATGGCGGCACGGTATTTCTTGATGAAATTGAAAGTATGCCGCTGAACCTGCAAATCAAGTTACTCAGGGTTTTGCAAGAGCGCAGCCTGGAACGGCTGGGCGGCAATCAATCCATCGTACTGGATTGCCGTATCATCGCGGCCACCAAAACTGATTTGTTGAAACTCAGTGCGCAAGGACAATTTCGTGAAGACTTGTATTACCGTCTCAGTGTCATTACCATGCATTTGCCCAGGCTGAATGAACGGCGCGAAGACATTCCCTTGTTGCTTTCGTATTTTGTACAGAGGGCAGCACTGCGCTACCAAAGACAAGTACCGGTCTGGTCCGCTGCTCAAATGCAGCACTGGATGCAGGCTGACTGGCAGGGCAATGTACGCGAGTTGCGCAATTTTGCAGATCAACTGGTTTTAGGGGTACTCGAGTTTGGTGATGTGCCTGTGCTGCAAAGTAACCATGCTCAGCCAGCGACAGAGACCAAGCTGCCTGAGAAGCTGGACGCGTATGAAGCCAGTCTGATCCAGAGTGCATTGGAAAAGAACGCCAATAATGTGGCTGCGGCGGCCGAATTGCTTGGTATACCCAAGAAAACCCTGTACGACAAGATCAAGAAATATCAAAAAACTTTGTCTTCGATCAATCCCGTGACAGGCTAGGAGCGAGCTGTGGAGGCTGCAGAATGTGCATAATCCAAATTTCATGCGACATGGTGTAAACTTGGCCCATGCAAATCTATCTATCATTTCTTGCCGCCGCCTTATATATAGTGAGCGTCATCGTGCCTGGAAGCAGGCTGACGCTGGGCAGTGTCGTCAGTGGCCTGGCCTGGCTGACGCATGGTTTGGCATTATGGCTGACAATTTTTCCTGATCATGCGCTCAGAGTGGGCTTTGCCGTCATGTTGTCGGCAGCCTTATGGGTGTCGGTGTTTGTTTGCTGGCTGGAGAATCGAAATGCCGCTCTTGACGGTTTGCGTCTGCTGTTGATGCCGAATGCAGCCGTAATGGCTGTCTTGCCCAGTTTCTTCCCTGGTAATTTGATTGCTTTGGCAGGCAAGACCCCCATGTTCCCGTGGCATGTGGTGATTGCCATGCTGGCGTATAGCACACTGACCATTGCAGCTTTTCATGCGCTCGTCATGACGGTGCAAGATAAACATTTGCATCAATTGCGCGCTACTCAACAAGCAGAGTGGCTCAACAAACTGGTCGACAGATTGCCTGCCTTGCTGACCATGGAAAAAATCCTGTTTCGTTTTGTGCTGTTTGGTTTTGTCTTATTGACACTGACTGTTTTGTCGGGCGTGATATTTTCAGAGCAGGTACTGGGTGTTGCCTTTAAATGGGATCACAAGACCTTGTTGTCTCTTTTGTCATGGCTCTTGTTTGCCATCTTGCTGACCGGGCGCTATTGGCGTGGCTGGCGTGGCAAGACTGTACTGAGCTTCACCTTGTCGGGCTTTGTCACCTTGCTACTGGCCTATGTCGGTAGCCGCTTTGTCCTGGAAGTCTTATTGCACAGGAGCCTGTCATGAAAATTTTGTTCTGGTTGGGTTTGCTGGTGCTGATCATCCTGGCTCTGAAGAAGAAAATGCAGCCGCCACGCAGCCCGGTAGCAACGACATCCAGGCCCGACCCGCAAAATCCTGCATCTGCCGAGGCCATGGTTTGCTGCGCGCATTGCCAGATTTATCTGCCCGCGTCAGAAGCTGTGCAGCGCGGCGAGCAAGTGTATTGTAGTAAAGAACATGCAGATCTCGCATGAAGCTGACATCCAATCAGGATACTGATGTCTGAACTTCACTCTGACGCAGTTGAGCCCTCCCATTCGTTCTGGCGTTCATTACAAACGCTGAATGCATCACGCGTGGTGGTTGCTGCCAGCTTGCTGATCTTGCTCAGTTTGCGCAGTGACAAGGATGTCTGGGCGTTTGAGCATTTGTTTGGTCGCGACATAGGCTTGATCTATTTGCTGGTTGCTGTTGGCTTTTTGGTGCTCAAGCAATTGTATCCACGCCGCTTCATGTGGCAACTGAGCACACAGATATTGCTGGACATTACCATTATTTCCGTCATGTATCTGGCTGGAGGTGGCACTAAAAGTGGTTTGGGGATTTTGTACCTGTTTCCTTTGGCGGGTGCCGCGATACTCAGCCCATTGATCTGGTCTTTCTTTTTTACTTCCATCGTCGTTCTGTTTTTATTGATAGAGAGCGGCTATCATTATTTGCAACTGGAAGAAGGAACACCTTTGTCGCAGGCAGGCCTGCTTGGTGCCGCCTATTTTGCAGTAGTTTCAGTGGTCAATCGTCTTGCCCATAATCTCATCAATCAGGAGCAACTGGCAGCTCAGCGTGGTAACGCGCTGGCAATACAGCAGGCGATTAATCAACTGGTCATTGCAGATATGGGAGATGGCATTCTGGTGCTTGACCAGAATGCCTGTATGTTTGAAATCAATCCGGCGGCAGTGCGTATGCTGGGAGGAAGTCTGACCAAGGAGATGATAGGAGTGGAACTCGCCGATATTGCCCCCTTGCGTCCCGTCTCTGAAATCCTGAACGGCATGAAAGGGCGCCCCAGTTTTTCGGATAGACGTAAAGAGGAAGAAATATCTTTCGTATCCATACGCTGTTATCTGGATGATGTCCGCCCTGAACTGGGTGAGCTTGCGGCCGATACTGCAAGCCGTGAGCGCTATGAACGCGAGCGACCGCACTTTGTCACGCACCTCAAACTGCGTTTCGTCGCCATCAAGGGTGTCAATGCCGGTGCTTTGAAAGACCGGGCCGACACTTACACTATCGTCTTCATGCAGGACGTATCCGATATAGAAAACCAGGCTCAACAATTAAAACTGGCGTCCATGGGACGCCTGACGGCCAGTATTGCGCATGAGGTGCGCAACCCACTGTCATCAATTTCCTATGCCGCCTCTTTGCTCAATGAAGACCTTGATAGTCTGGGGCAGGACAGCAAGCAGGCAAGTCGCTTGCTGAAAATTGTTGATGACAATGTGGCGCGCCTGAATCAACTCATTGAAGATATTTTGAAGCTGTCACGCAAGGCTCAGTCGGATGTTTCGCCTTATTATGTCATGGATCTGATCACGGAAATGGTCAGAGACTTTGTCGAAACCCGAGGTTTAGCCACTGATCTGATCGTGGTAGTGACAGACAAGAATTTCATGATCGACTTTGATCCTAGCCACCTGCGTGAAGTAGTCTTGAATCTTTTGTCGAATGCGATACGTTATGCCAGCGGGCAAGCAGGTAGTATCAAATTGTTTGCCCAGGTCAATTCCAGCGGTCGCCAGGAATTGCATATACAAGATGATGGCCCGGCCATTCCTTATGATGTCCGTTCGCACTTATTTGAGCCTTTCTACACAACATCGCGCATGGGCACCGGTCTGGGCTTGTACATGGCCAGGGAATTGTGTTTGAATAACCGTGCCTTGCTTGATTATGAGTACAGGGTGGAAGAAGCCGGAGACGGCAAGGCCGAGCCTAGTGGACGTTTTGTAATTAATTTCTCTGGATATAGTGCATGAGTATGAATGAAGTTACGAGCTGTCCCCGTATCTTGGTAGTCGACGATGAGGCGCATCTGCGCGAATTGCTGGAAATTACGCTGATCAAGATGGGGCTGGATGTGGACAGTGCAGAGACCCTGGCTTTGGCGCGCAGCCATCTTGCCAGACATAGTTACGCGCTAGTGCTGACCGACATGCGCCTGCCTGATGGCTCTGGCATGGAGCTGGTACAAGAAATCAATGCCAACTATAAGAACACGCCGATTGCCGTGATTACCGCATTCGGTAGTGCCGACAATGCGGTAGTTGCCTTGAAGGCTGGTGCTTTCGATTATGTATCCAAACCGGTGGCCCTGGACCAGTTGCGCAAGTTGGTCAGGTCCGCCTTGCAAACCAGTGAGGTCCAGAAAGAGCAGCAGACAGCGCCGGAAAAACGGGCAGTCCCTGCCAATTCTTTCATGATAGGTCAGTCGCAAGGCATGCAGGAGGTCAGGGCGCAGATCAGTCGCCTGGCGCGCAGCATGGCACCGGTTATCATTACTGGTGAGTCTGGCAGTGGCAAGGAGTTGGCAGCCAGGGAAATTCATACCAGTAGTGCCAGAGCAGACAAACCCTTTATTGCCGTCAACTGTGGCGCGATTCCTGAAACGCTTATGGAAGCTGAATTCTTTGGCTATAGAAAGGGAGCGTTTACTGGCGCTGCTGATGACAGGGATGGTTTTTTTCAAGCGGCCAATGGCGGCACCTTGATGCTTGACGAGGTGGCTGACTTGCCCTTAGCCATGCAAGTCAAGCTGTTACGTGCCATACAGGAAAGACGGGTTCGCAAAGTGGGGGCTACCGTAGAAGAGGCGGTGGATGTACGTATCATCAGTGCCACACACCAAAACCTGGCCATCTGTGTAGAAGAGGGGCGCTTCCGGCAAGATTTATATTACCGCCTGAATGTCATCGAATTGCATCTGCCACCTTTGCGTGAGCGGCTGGAAGATATCGTTGAGCTATCCCGCAATATCCTGAAAAAACTCACAGGCAGTGACATTGATATGTCAGTCGAGGCTATTGATGCATTAATCAGTTATGATTTTCCTGGTAATGTCCGTGAACTGGAAAACATACTTGAGCGTGCCATTGCCTTTGCCAATGATGGTTGTATAGAAGTAACCGACCTAGCCTTGCGTGGCACCAGAAAAATGCCGGAAATATTGGTTATGCCAGTAACCCCGGCAGAAATTCCCCCAGCCAGTGCCAGTATAGTGCACGAGTTGGCACATGTTGCCGAGATTGATGTATTTTCCGCACCGAGTTTGCCTTGCTCCCTGCCCGATTTTCTGGAAAACGTTGAACGCGAAATGATAAGACGTGCCTTGCATCAGACCAGGAATAACCGTACCCAGGCGGCAGAGTTGCTTGGCGTCAGTTTCCGACAGTTGCGTTATCAAATTCAGAAATTAAAAATTCAGGAATAAATCTTTTTACTGTCATTCGTGACCACCAGCACTTGAGCGTGGCTTGACCGTCAGGACAAGTTGCATGTCGTTTTCTTGCTCACGATTACTCATTGGTTTCTACATGATCATCTTCCTGATCCTGCTAAGCAGGAAGATGCATCTCACATCGCTCATGCATGTTAGTGCCCACTCGCGTCTGTGCTCGTGCTTTTCTGGGCTTTGCGAAAGTCAACACCTAAACGCCCTTTTAATGAAAAAAATAATTCAATTATTTAAATAAAAAGCGGTTGCATATGACTAGATGGGGCACTAGAATTAGGGCAAATAAAAAATAGCGCACTAGATGTAGTGGTTTCAAAGATTTACTTGTTTTCTTGCCTTGCTTCAATTTCCCCTCTTGTTTTGCAATTGTCTGGCGAATGATGTGAACAAAATAAACCGGATATCACGAATTTTCGTCCTGTCCGGTTAGCTACAGTATTGCGCGTATCCCGTTTAACCCCCTGACTGGCCGAGTTCTGTATCCATGAACTTTGCTGGCAAAAAATAACACCGCATCCGGAGGATCAATGCACTCTTCTAACGAAATATCCACTTTGTCCAAGCCAGAACTGGGCTCAGGCTTGCATGCCGCAGCCACACCTGCTGCCGCCAGCCTGAACAGTTATAGCGAATACCGCATCATTCGCCGTAATGGTTCCGTGGTTGGCTTTGAGCCATCCAAGATCGCCATCGCCATGACCAAGGCATTCCTGGCGGTGAACGGTGGACATGGTGCAGAGTCTGCCCGGATACGCGAGTTGGTTGAACAACTGACAGCCAGCGTGGTTGCTGCCTTGCTGCGTCGACAGCCTGCCGGTGGTACTTTCCATATAGAAGATGTGCAAGACCAGGTTGAGCTGGCGCTGATGCGCTCGGGCGAACATGATGTCGCCCGTTCTTATGTCCTGTACCGCGCCAAACGAATGGAAGAGCGTCGCCGCGTCAACGATGCGCCTGGCCATGTAGAAGCCGCCGCACCACAATTACATGTGATTGTTGATGGACAGCCTCGTCCGCTGGACGTGGCAGAAGTACGCAAGATGATTGCCGCTGCCTGCCTGGGTCTCGACAAACTGGCGGATCCAGATGCGATTCTGGCCGAGACTTTGAAAAACCTGTACGACGGTGTACCGGTAGAAGAATTGTATAAATCCGCCATCCTGGCCGCCCGCGCGCTGATGGAAAAAGAACCTGCCTACAGCCAGGTCACTGCACGTCTGCTGTTACATACAGTCCGTAAAGAAGTGTTTGGTAAAGAAGTGGCGCAACAGGATGCGGCTGCAGAATATCTTGAATACTTCCCAAAATTTATCAAGAAAGGTATCGAAGCCGATTTGCTCGATGCCAAACTGGGTCAGTTTGATTTGAAAAAACTGGCGAATGCCCTGGTTGCTGACCGTGATCTGCAATTTGGTTACATTGGTCTGCAAACTCTGTATGACCGATACTTCCTGCACGTACGTGGTACCCGAATAGAAATGCCTCAGGCTTTCTATATGCGTGTAGCGATGGGCCTGTCCCTGAACGAAATCGATCGCGAAACCCGCGCAATAGAATTTTACAATCTCTTGTCCAGCTTTGACTTCATGAGTTCGACACCGACCCTGTTCAATTCCGGCACCCAGCGTTCACAACTGTCTTCTTGCTACCTGACGACAGTTGCCGATGATCTCGATGGCATCTACGAAGCCATCAAGGAAAACGCACTGCTGGCAAAATATGCAGGTGGTCTGGGCAATGACTGGACGCCAGTACGCTCGCTCGGCGCGCACATTAAAGGCACGAACGGTAAATCCCAGGGTGTTGTACCTTTCCTGAAAGTCGTCAACGATACGGCGGTGGCTGTTAACCAGGGTGGTAAACGCAAGGGTGCAGTGTGTGCCTATCTGGAAACCTGGCACATGGATATCGAAGAGTTTCTCGATCTGCGCAAGAACACAGGCGATGACCGCCGCCGTACTCACGACATGAATACCTCGAACTGGATTCCTGACCTGTTCATGAAGCGTGTCATGGAAAAAGGCGACTGGACCTTGTTCTCCCCATCCGATGTACCAGACCTGCATGACAAATTTGGTAAGGCTTTTGAAGTGGCTTATGTCGCTTATGAAGCAAAGGCAGCCAATGGCGAACTGACGCTGTCCAAGAAAATCCCGGCACTGGACTTGTGGCGCAAGATGCTGTCCATGCTGTTTGAAACTGGCCATCCATGGATTACCTTCAAAGATCCTTGCAATATCCGCTCGCCACAACAGCACGTCGGTGTGGTCCACAGCTCCAACTTGTGTACAGAAATCACTCTGAACACCAACGATAGCGAGATCGCTGTATGTAATCTCGGTTCAGTCAACCTGCCTGCCCACATGAAAGACGGCAAGCTGGATCACATTAAATTACAAAAAACTGTGCGTACAGCGATGCGTATGCTGGATAACGTCATCGACATCAACTACTATGCAGTGAAGAAGGCACGCGATTCCAATTTGCGCCACCGTCCTGTCGGTATGGGTATCATGGGTTTCCAGGATTGCCTGCACATGATGCGCATCCCTTATGCATCGATGGATGCCGTACAGTTCGCTGATACTTCCATGGAAGCCGTTTGCTATTACGCATATTGGGCATCGACTGAACTGGCTGAGGAGCGTGGCCGTTACAGTTCTTATCCTGGCTCTTTGTGGGACCGTGGCATCCTGCCGCAAGACTCCCTGAAGATGCTGGCCGAAGAACGCGGCGGTTATCTGGAAGCTGACTTTTCGGAAACCATGGACTGGTACCCACTGCGTGACCGCATCAAGAAATTTGGCATGCGCAATTCCAATTGCGTGGCGATTGCGCCGACTGCAACAATTTCTAACATTATTGGTGTAGCTGCCTGTATCGAGCCGACTTACCAAAACCTGTATGTGAAGTCGAATTTGTCCGGTGAATTTACCGAGATCAATGAACATCTGGTGCGCGATCTGAAAGACCGCGGCATGTGGGATGAAGTCATGATCTCTGACCTGAAGTACTTTGATGGCAGCCTGGCCCGCATTGATCGCATCCCGGAAGATCTGCGTGCCCTGTATGCAACTGCATTTGAAATCAGCCCCTCCTGGCTGGTCGAGGCGGCTGCGCGTCGTCAAAAATGGATAGACCAGGCACAGTCCCTGAATATCTATATGGCAGGCGCATCTGGCAAGAAACTGGATGAGACTTACAAGCTGGCATGGTTGCGTGGTTTGAAAACCACCTACTACTTGCGTACCATAGGTGCAACGCACACTGAAAAATCCACCAGCAAAACAGGTGCATTGAATGCGGTTGGAGTGGATGGTAGTGGTGGTGGCTATGTCGCAGCACCAGCTCAGGAAACCGATGGCCCGGCCTGTATGTTGCGTCCAGGTGATGCCGGTTTTGAAGAGTGCGAAGCTTGCCAATAAGTGGCAAGAGATTGCGGGAAGAAGCCTTGCTTCTTCCCTTGAAGAACAAGCTGTTACAAAAAGTAAGGAAATAGATAATGTTATCTTGGGATGATGAAGTCCAGCCGGCAGCTCCGGCGAGCGCGGCAACGCCAGCACCACGTCAGGTAAGCGGCATGGATTTGCAGCCACGTTTGCAAACACAGGAAGTCGCTCTCAATCCAGCGCTGGTCAACAAGCCGGTCGCAATCATCGAAGAAAATGTGACGCGCCGTGTAAATGCTGCTGACAAGCGCATTATCAATGGCACCACCGACGTGAATCAGTTGGTCCCCTTCAAATACAAATGGGCCTGGGATAAATATCTGGCAGGTTGCGCTAATCACTGGATGCCGCAAGAGATCAATATGCAGCGTGACATTGAACTTTGGAAAGACCCAAATGGTCTGACCGAAGATGAGCGTCGACTGGTGAAGCGTAATCTCGGTTTCTTTGTCACCGCTGATTCCCTGGCGGCCAACAATATCGTGCTCGGCACTTACCGCCATATCACGGCACCGGAATGCCGCCAGTATTTGTTGCGTCAGGCATTTGAAGAAGCGATTCATACTCACGCTTATCAATACATCGTTGAATCGCTGGGTCTGGATGAAGCAGAAATCTTCAATGCCTACAATGAAGTTGATTCCATTCGCGACAAGGATCAGTTCCTGATTCCTTTCATCGACGTGTTAACTGATCCTGCATTCAAGACTGGCACCACCGAGGCAGATCAGACTTTGCTCAAGTCCCTGATCGTATTTGCCTGCCTGATGGAAGGTCTGTTCTTCTATGTTGGCTTCACACAAATTCTGGCGCTTGGTCGTCAAAATAAAATGATGGGCGCGGCAGAACAATATCAATACATCTTGCGCGACGAATCGATGCATTGCAATTTCGGGATCGATTTAATCAATACAATTAAGATGGAAAATCCGCATTTGTGGACGCCAGCATTTCGTGATGAAATTAAATCGTTGTTTTTGCGTGCTGTGGAGTTGGAATATCGTTACGCAGAGGATACAATGCCGCGTAGAGTGCTCGGTTTGAATGCGCCAATGTTCAAGGGTTATTTACGCTTCATTGCAAATCGCCGCGCACAACAAATTGGTCTCGAAACGCTGTTCCCTCAGGAAGAAAATCCTTTCCCTTGGATGAGTGAAATGATAGACCTGAAAAAAGAGCGCAACTTTTTTGAGACACGTGTAATTGAGTATCAAACTGGCGGAGCCCTCAACTGGGAATAATTGCTGAACAAGCGATCGCCAAAATCCGGGTCAGGGATTTCTGATCAAGTAGTGCGAGCATGTGATTGAAGTTTTGATGTGATGTTGAATTTGGGTTTGCAAGACCCCAGATAGGAAATGCAAACACCGCAAATCATCAAATCAGGAAACGCCGCAAGCTGTCAGTGTCCCCCCGGGATTGCTCATGATTTGCACAAGATGTAAAACGCGAGAGGCCTCACCAAACTGAATGGACAGTCATAGACAACATTGTTTTGAACTGTTAGTGCCGCAATACCTGGCTACACTGGGTATTGTGGCTATTGGTCTTTGTATTTCGCAAAAGGATACCGGCGTCTGCTTTAATGCGGGCGTTTTTGGGTTTGCCGCCAGGCGAGGAGCCGGCATTAAGTAACATTAAGCAAACCATGATGGCTGAAGTGCCCCATCAATAGAGGGGATGGAGCAGTTCGGCCGGTGCAGAATTCATTAGCGCAAACAGCGATCATGTTTGTGCCGATGAATAATCCGCTTGAATGGATCGAGCGGATTTAATTTTTATCTGATTTTTTTCCATCTCAATCGAAGGAGAAACAAAATGGCAACAGCACCACAACCGTCCCCGGACGAACCAGTAGCAGCCAAGAAGCCTGCTGCAAAAAAGGCCGCAGCTAAACCAGCAGCAGCGAAAAAAGTAGCGGCCAAGCCAGCAGCAAAAGCTGCAGCTAAGCCAGCAGCTAAAGCAACTAAGGCAGCAGCTAAACCAGCGGCAGCAAAAAAAGCAGCGGCCAAGCCAGCAGCAAAAGCTGCAGTTAAGCCAGCAGCTAAAGCAACTAAGGCAGCAGCTAAACCAGCAGCAGCTAAAAAAGCAGCAGCCAAGCCAGCAGCTAAGGCAACCAAGGCAGCAGCCAAACCAGCCGTAGCTAAAAAAGCAGCAGCCAAGCCAGCAGCGAAAGCAACCAAGGCAGCTGCTAAACCAGCAGCCAAGGCAGCTAAACCAGTAGCTAAAAAAGCAGCCGCTAAGCCAGCAGCGAAAGCAACCAAGGCAGCAGCTAAGCCAGCAGCTAAAGCAGCCAAGGCAGCTAAACCAGTAGCTAAAAAAGCAGCAGCTAAGCCAGCAGCGAAAGCAACCAAGGCAGCTGCTAAGCCAGCAGCGAAAGCTACTAAGGCAGCAGCCAAACCAGCAGCAGCTAAAAAAGCAGCCGCTAAGCCAGTAGCGAAAAAAGCAGCAGCTAAAGCAGTAGCCAAGCCAGCGGCTAAAGCAACTAAGGCAGCAGCTAAACCAGCAGCAAAAGCTGCCGCCAAGCCTGCTAAAGCAGCTAAGCCAGCAGCAGTTAAAGCGGCAAAACCAGCAGCGAAGCCAGCTGCCAAACCTGCAGCAGCCAAAGCCGCTAAGCCAGCAGCAGCAAAGCCAGCAGCAAAAAAAGCCGCGGCTAAGCCAGCCGCAAAAAAGGCCGCTCCAGCAAAACCAGCGACACCTGATGCAAAAACCGTTGTTAGTCCAAATGCAGCATGGCCTTTCCCAACTGGTAATCGCCCAGCGTAATCCTTGATATGCTTGGTGGCCTGGTTTTATTCAGGCACAATACCCACTGTTTGATTCGTCATGCAGTGGGTTTTTTTTAAGGGTTTGTCGTGTTACTTAATAATTTAATTTATGTTATCAAAGCTGTCACGGGAATATTTGCTGGCTTTCTGTTGCTACGTTTCTGGATGCAGGCGCAGCGAATTCGGCCTCCTGCAGCGCTGGCGCAAGCAATTTTCAAATTGACAGATTGGCTGGTGCATCCTATTCGGCGCATCATTCCCGGTTTTGCCGGTTACGATTGGGCGACTCTGCTCGCTGCCATACTGGTTGCCTTGGTTGCAGCAGGCTTTATCGTCTGGATGATTTCCCCCGTATTCTTGATCGAACAGGTTTTCATAATCGCCGGCATCACGTTGGCGCAATGGGTAATTTATGAGATTATGGCCTTGCTGTTGCTGGAGGTATTGTTTAGCTGGGTAAACCCCAGTGCGCCTTTCGCTCCTTTTGTCCGGGCTTTGAACGAGCCTTTCCTGAAACCAGTGAGGAAGCTGATCCCTGCCATCGGTGGCCTGGATTTTTCTCCCATGATTATTTTGATATTGTTGCAGGTGTTGATTAATTCTATCGGGTAAGTTCCAAAGCTTTACTCAGCACAGGGTATGCTGGCAGTTGATTGCCGTATCACCAGTTGTGACTTCAACATTTCTCGCCTTAATGGCGCTTCCGGGTCAACAATGCGGTTGACCAGTATTTGTGCCGTGAGGTTGCCTATGGCTTGCTTGGGCTGCGCTATTGTCGTCAATGGTGGGGTGCTGAACGAGGCCAGGGCAATATCATCGTAACCGATGACAGACAAGGCTTCCGGTATCTTGATGCCGGCTTCATTGGCTGCCCTGATGCCGCCTATCGCCATCAAATCATTGCTGGCAAAAATAGCTGTGGGTCGCTGTGGCAGCGCCAGCAATTGCTGGAAGGCGTTAAAACCGCCCTGACTGGTAAAGTCAGCATGCAACAGATATGCGCTGTTGAATTCAAGTCCGGCTTCTTGCAAGGCACGGCGATAGCCGGTGACGCGATCACCGCTGGGTAGCAGTATGTCGGGTCCGGCAACGCAGGCAATGCGCTTGTGACCCAGTCCTATTAAGTAGCGGGTCGCTTCGTAGCCACCCTGTTCATGGTCAGCTTCGATAAAGTCGGCCACTACACCCGACACTTCACGATCCACCAGCACCTTGGGTATGCCTTCGTCAGCCAGCAATTGCGTCAGTTCTTCATCTGATCCCGACGATACCAGGATCAGTCCATCAATACGTTTCTCCATCAGCACCCGGATATAAGCTGCTTGCTTTTTCGGATCATCATAGGAATTGCACAGAATGATGTTATAGCCCAGCTTAAATGAAGCGTCTTCTATGCCCTGTATGATTTCTGCAAAATAGGGATTGGAGTTATTCGGTATCATCATGCCCAGGGTATGGGTGCGATCGTTTTTGAGACTGCGGGCAACAGCGCTTGGGATGTAGCGCAATTCCTGGATCACGGCCAGCACACGTTCACGTGCATCTTCACTGACGACACGGGTATTATTGATGACGTGAGAAACCGTGGTTGTTGAAACCCTGGCTTTCTCTGCGACTTGCTTCATTGTTGCCATAAGATTCCTGCCTTTCTGTGCCAAGATTATGACGCAGGATGAGGTTCATGGCGCATATTTTCTGCAATAACTATGTACTAATCATATAGAGAGATTTCTGATGAACGATCTTGTCATTCGCAATGCCAGTTTGCCAGATGGTCGCAAGGGTATCGATATCGCTATCCAGGATGGCCGCATAGTCGCGCTTGATATGGCTTTGCCCGTCAGCGCGGCAGAAGAAATCCATGCCAATGGCAACCTGGTGACGCCACCATTTGTTGATGCCCATTTCCACATGGATGCCGTGCTCAGTTACGGTTTGCCACGTGTTAACCAGTCTGGCACTTTATTGGAAGGCATAGCCTTGTGGGGGGAGCTTAAGCCTATGCTGACGCAAGAAGCGCTGGTCGAGCGGGCCATGCGTTATTGCGACTGGGCAGTGGGGCGGGGTTTGCTGGCGGTGCGTTCGCATGTGGACATTTGCGACGACCGTTTGCTGGCCGTAGAAGCCTTGCTGGAAGTAAAACGCCGGGTTGCATCTTATCTGGATTTGCAACTGGTGGCCTTTCCGCAAGATGGTATCTTACGTAGCACTACGGCCATGGATAATCTCAAGCGTTCCATCGCCATGGGGGTGGATGTGGTCGGCGGCATACCGCATTTTGAACGCACTATGGCCGACGGTGCCGAATCGGTACGCCTGCTATGCGAGTTCGCTGCTGAAAAAGGATTGCGGGTCGACATGCATTGCGATGAATCGGATGACCCCTTGTCACGCCATATAGAAACCCTGGCTTATCACACGCATAGGCTGGGCATGCAGGGGCGGGTAGCTGGTTCGCACCTGACCTCCATGCATTCCATGGATAATTACTATGTCAGTAAATTATTGCCTCTGATACGTGAAGCCGGTGTGGCAGCCATTGCCAATCCCCTGATTAATATCACCCTGCAAGGCCGTCACGACACTTACCCCAAACGCCGTGGCATGACGCGCGTGCCTGAGATGCTGGCCGCTGGCATAGAAGTCGCCTTCGGCCATGACTGCGTGATGGATCCCTGGTATAGCCTGGGTTCTGGCGACATGCTCGAAGTCGCACAAATGGGTCTGCACGTGGCGCAGATGACAGGGCAGGAAGCGATGCGTCAGTGCTTCCAGGCGGTGACGGCGGCACCCGCACGCATATTAGGCCTGGAGGGATATGGTCTGGAAGTCGGTTGCAATGCCGATCTGGTGATACTCGATGCCAGCGACCCAGTGGAGGCAATACGCTTGCGCGCCACCCGCACCCACGTGCTGCGCCGCGGTAAAGTCATCAGCCAGACGCCGGTACCACATGCGAATTTGAATTTGCCAGGCAGGCCAGGGCAGGTGGATTTTAGATCGAAAAACTGAAGCTGCTAATATATAAGAGAGCTTGATTCTCAAGCTCTCTTATAGTCTCTGATAGTCAGGGGATCAGAGTTGTGCGAAAGCTTTTTCAGCCGCAGCAATCGTATCAGCAATGATGGCATCATCATGTTGCGCAGAAACGAAGCCTGCTTCAAAAGCAGATGGTGCCAGGTAAACGCCCTGGTCCAGCATCAGGTGGAAGAAGCGGTTGAATCTTTCCTTGTCGCTGGCCATCATGGCGGCATAAGAACCTGGTATTTCATTGGCAAAATACAGACCAAACATGCCACCGACGGCATCCGCGCAAAAGCTGACGTTGGCAGCTTTTGCAGCAGCAGTCAGTCCATCCACCAGCTTGCGGGTTTGCGCTGTCAGGTTTTCATAGAAGCCTGCCCGCTGGATAATTTTTAGGGTAGTCATGCCCGCTGCCACCGCAACGGGGTTGCCTGACAAAGTGCCAGCCTGATACACGCCACCCAAGGGTGCCATGTGCGCCATCAAATCAGCGCGGCCACCAAAGGCGGCTACCGGCAAACCACCACCGATGACCTTGCCAAGACAAGTCAGGTCAGCCTGCACACCATACAATGCCTGCGCACCATGCAGGCCCACGCGGAAGCCGCACATCACTTCATCAAAAATCAAAACGCTGCCATGTGCAGTACACAGCTTGCGCATGGTATTGATGAATTCTTGCGTGGCGCGTATCAGGTTCATATTGCCAGCGACTGGTTCAACGATCACGCAGGCGATCTGGTCACCGATGGACTTGAAGACTTCTTCCAACTGTTCGCAATTATTATAGTCAAGCACCAGGGTGTGTTTGCTGAAGTCTTCCGGTACGCCGGCAGAAGTCGGGTTGCCAAATGTGAGCAAGCCACTGCCAGCCTTGACCAGTAAGGAATCTGCGTGGCCGTGATAGCAACCTTCAAACTTGATGATCTTGTCGCGTTTAGTGGCACCACGCGCCAGGCGCAGGGCGCTCATGGTGGCTTCTGTGCCACTGGACACCAGGCGCACCTGTTCTATGCTGGGCACGAGTTTGCAGATTTCTTCTGCCATTTCGATTTCGCCTTCGGTCGGTGCACCAAAGCTCAGGCCGCGGGCGGCAGCTTCCTGTACTGCGCTGATGACTTCTGGATGGGCATGGCCAACGATGGCCGGGCCCCATGAACCTATGTAATCGATATAGCGCTTGTCTTCTGCATCCCAAAAATAAGGGCCGGCTGCGCGCGTGATGAAGCGCGGCGTGCCACCGACGGAGCGGAAGGCGCGCACAGGAGAGTTCACACCACCAGGCGTGGTCTTTTGGGCGCGGGCAAACAGGATGTCGTTTTTATCGGTCATAATGGAGCTTAAGTAAGTGATGATGCGAATGCGGTGTGGATAGGTGGCTACAGTGTGGTTTGTTCGGTTTCTCGGGCCCAGAAATAACGGTCTGGTATTAATCTGCCCATGCCCAGCCTTTGTGAATGGCTCAAGGCGGCATGGGTAAATTCCTGGGCTTCAAGCACGGCTTCGGGGATTTCCAGGCCGTTAGCCAGCAGAGCGGCAATCGCAGCAGACAAAGTAGAGCCAGCCCCGGCATGCGAACCAGGCAAGCGCTGCCAGGCATCACGCCGGACTGCTCCAGACTCATTATATAAAGTGTTAACTACTTCACCGGTTTCACCCGCTGTGCCTGTGACTAATATATACTCGCAGCCGGATTCGATGAGTGTCATGACATCGTCAGCCAGATCTTCTGTTTGAACATTGGCGTCGGCACGGGTTTCAGTTTCTGTGTCGCTACTGTCTTTCCAGGTTTCTGCCAGGCGTGACAGTTCTACCGCAGAGATCATCAGCAGGTTGGCCTGGGGTATCAGTAATTCACGAATTGCCAGTACCAGATCCTCAGCCTCCGGCCCCTGCTCTGCCAGGGCGGCGTTGAAGGGATCCAGTACCAGGGGCAATTCGGGATAGTCTGAGACAATTTCGGCGATGACGGTGACATTTTCGACGCTGCCGACCTGACCGATCTTAAAGGCCAGTACTTGCATGTCTTCCAGCACGGTGCGTGCCTGTTCATCGACTAAATCGCCATCAAGTGGATGTAAATCATCGATTTGCGACGTATCACCAGTTAAAATGGCAGTCATGACAGGCAGGCCGTAACAGCCCATGGCCGCAAACGATGCCAGATCGGCATGAATGCCAGTGGCAGCAACAGGATCTGATGCGCCAAAGCTAAGTATTAGTGGAGAAATTTGGTTTTGCACGTTGGGTAGATTAATATAGCTGACTTCGTGAGGACTTAAATTACTCGCGCAATTGCCATTAGTAACACATTGCAAACAGAATATTTGCAGCAGTTTCAATATTTTACTTGATTGAAGGGTTTTAGTCGTGACTGATACGGTAACGGATAAGGTAGTTTTCAAGGCGTGGATGTGCTTGATTTGCGGATGGGTATATGATGAAGAGCAAGGTTCACCCGAAGACGGCATTCCAGCCGGTACCAAATGGGAAGATGTCCCCATGAACTGGACTTGCCCCGAGTGCGGCGCACGTAAAGAAGACTTCGAAATGGTGGCAATCTGATCGATTTGTCGATTTTGATGTTGCTTAATATGTTTATTCAAGGAAAAAAAGCGCAAATGTGCGTTTTTTTGTTACAGTGATATGTAACCTTAATACTGCCGGGAAGAGATGATTTTATGTCAACGTTGACAGGCAACGAGAACTTGAAAATCATGGTGATTGACGATAGCAGCACCATACGCCGTTCGGCCGAGATTTTTCTTGGGCAGGCCGGATACAAGATAGTATTGGCAGAAGATGGCTTTGATGCGCTTGCCAAGATTAACGATTCTCATCCAGACCTGATTTTTTGCGATATCCTCATGCCTAGACTGGATGGATATCAGACTTGCGCTCTGATTAAGAAAAGCGCGAAATTCCGGGACACACCGGTAATCATGTTGTCTTCTAAGGACGGTTTATTTGACCGCGCCCGTGGTGCCATGGTCGGTTCTGATGAGTATCTGACCAAGCCTTTTACAAAGGATAGTCTGCTGAAAACGGTAAGAAATTACACTTCGGCGACCTAGATTTATATAGTTAAGTTAGTTAATGTGAGGTAAAACAAGATGGCCATTCAAAAAATTCTGGTAGTAGACGATTCTCCAACAGAGCGCTATTTCCTGACCGATGTTTTGGTGAAAAATGGTTTTTCAGTATCAACAGCTGAAAACGGCGAAGAAGCCCTGAGCAAAATCAAGGCAGACAAACCACAATTGATATTGATGGACGTGGTCATGCCTGGGCAAAATGGGTTCCAGATTACCCGTGCGATCGCCAAAGACCCTGACACACAAGACGTGCCGGTAATTATCTGCACCAGTAAAAATCAGGAAACTGACCGTATCTGGGGTTTGCGTCAGGGTGCCCGCGATTATCTGGTGAAGCCTATTGACCCGGCAGAATTGCTGGCGAAAATTTCTGCTCTCGGTTAATCCGGCTAGACAAGTTTTAATTCTTGCATCAATAATAAGATATCTTCGGATTGCCTCATGAATCAGACTGTGCGTGAAACTGCTGCAGCAAATCTGGAAGTTGTCAAACCCGAAAAGGGTGTGCGTCGTACCCGGCTGCGTGAATTTCAGGCGCAGCTGGTAGAGCGCATGCAAGCTGCCCAGCGTGGTGGCTATACGAAACTTAGCCAGTTGGGCATTATGATAGGACAGGGGCGTTATCTCCTGGATTTGCGTGAATCAGGAGAAATCGTCACTGCCGGTACCCTGACCAGGGTGCCCTTGACGCGCGACTGGTACATAGGTCTGTCCAATATTCGCGGTAATTTGACTGGTGTCATTGATTTGCCACGTTTTCAGGGCATGGATATCACCAAACAAGATACACAATGCCGCATTGTTGCATTTGCACCTGGCATGGCGTTCAACAGTGGCTTGCTGGTATCCCAGGTTCTGGGTTTGCGTACGGTTTCAGAAATGGAAGAAATCCCCTTTGACGACAATCAGCTTGAAAGCAAGGCCTGGTTGAAGAAAAAGTATAGGGATAAAGATGGCAACATCTGGTTTGAACTTAGTCTGGCCACGCTGGTGCAGGACCAGGATTTTTTGCAAATAGGTATTTAAGTCAGTATGTGCATACAAGCAAAACTGACAGCTTTTCAATCGTTTAGGAGACTTAGTAATGGCATTTAATCTACCGTTCTTGTCCAAAGATAAAGAAGATCCGGAAATTGACGGAGCAGAAGTTGCGGCAAGGTCGTTCGGGAATGCTGATTCGATTGAAATTGAAGAAGCAAACAATGTAAAAATGGTGACTCCTGCAACGCAGGCAGCCGTCAACCCGCCTGCTGCAGCTGAAACTGCCGTGCCCAAGGTTGAGTCTTATGGTGATGCCACCTTTATTGGTGATGCGCTGGAGAAGGGGACTGGCATACGCTTGCCCATCATTGGCGGCATGTCGGTTCGTCGTCAGACCAACTTCTTGCTCGGCACCATGGCATTTTTCCTGCTGCTGGGCGGTGCTTCCGTTTATCTGAATTCTGAGCATTCGACACTTTTGTCTACCCAGGCGCAGATCGCTGGTGAGGCGCTGATGCACTCGCAACGTATTGGTAAAGCGGCTCCGAATGCGATTCAGGGTAACGTCGAGGCGTTTAAACAGCTCAAGGACAGCCGTTCAGAAATGAACAATGACTTGAATATTCTGTTGAACGGCGGTAATTATCAAGGCCGTTCGGTCAAGCGTGCTGACTCTGTACTGGAACCAGCAGTCAAGGAAGCGCAAAAAGCTTGGGGTAACTCAAACAAGGCCGCTGAAACGATTTTGAACCGTCAGAAAGAATTGACAGGTTTCGGTCAGACCCTGCAAAAAATGAATGCCCTGTCTCCGGTTTTGCTGGAATTGACAGAACAAATCTCTACCCTGAAAGTACAGGGCGGGGGATCTGCTCGTGAAATTAATGCCGCTGGTCAGTTGGTCATGTTGACCCAGCGTCTGGGTCGTAGTACTAATGAATTTCTGACTTCCGAGGGTGTTAATCCAGAAACGGCATTCTTGCTGGGTAAGGATACCAATACTTTCCGTGATCTGGTTGACGGCTTCCTCAATGGTAGTGATGTATTGCGCCTGGCTGCCTCCAAAGATGCGGACACCCGCGACAAGCTGGCCGAGTTGCAAAAAACCTTTGCTGAATATCAGGTTTGGGTATCCAGCATTCTGGGTAATCTGCAAAACTTTATCGCTGCAAAACAATCTGAACAATTGGTGTTTAACGAGAACGAAGATCTCAAAACAAAATTGTCCAAATTGCAGAAAACCTATACTGCTGAACAGGATGGTACCAGTATCTACTTCATGTTGATGCTGGGCTCTGCCTTCTTCGCTTTGCTTGCTGCGGTTGGTATCGGTTTCGTTCAGTTGCAGGAAAGCCGTAACCGCGCCAGGGAAGCGAATGATCGTCGTCTTGAAGCTGCGGCACAAATGATGCAAGCGCAGAAACAGGAAGAAGAAGCGAAAGCCGCGAACGACCAGAATCAGGCCGCGATTTTGCGACTGATGAATGAATTGCAAGAGGTTGCGGATGGTGACTTGACAGTACAGGCAACGGTTTCTGAAGATATCACGGGCGCGATTGCCGACTCGGTTAACTATACAGTGGAAGAGTTGCGTGGTCTGGTAGGTCGTGTTACGGCAACTGCAGAACAGGTTACCTCAGCGTCTACACAGGCACAAAATATTTCCAGCGACTTGTTGACTGCGTCTGAACAACAGTCACGCGAGATTTCTGATGCTGGTCAGGTGGTTCTGACGATGGCGGCTGAAATTACTGACGTTTCCCGTTCTGCGAATGAATCAGCCGAGGTTGCGCGTCAGTCGGTTGCTGCGGCGGAGCAAGGTGCCCATGCGGTGGAAAACGCCATCAAGGGTATGAACGAGATTCGCGAACAAATCCAGGAAACCTCCAAACGTATTAAACGTCTGGGTGAGTCTTCACAAGAGATTGGTGAGATCACTGAACTGATTTCTGATATTACCGAACAAACCAACGTATTGGCGCTGAATGCGGCGATTCAGGCGGCGTCTGCGGGTGAAGCAGGTCGAGGCTTCTCGGTGGTTGCGGAAGAGGTTCAGCGTTTGGCGGAACGTTCCGCTGAAGCGACGAAGCAGATTGGTGCGCTGGTTCGTACGATTCAAACGGATACCCATGACGCGGTTGCCGCGATGGAAAAATCCACTCAGGGTGTGGTTGAGGGAGCAAAACTGTCAGATGCGGCCGGTACGGCGCTGTCTGAAATCCGTAGCGTTTCCAACCGTCTGGCGGAACTGATTCAAGGTATCTCGCTGGCGACGGAACAACAAGCTACCTCAGCCAACGGCGTTGCGCAAAATATCCAGCACATTTTGACCATCACCGAACAAACGCAGCATGGTACGCAGCAAACTGCGGTTTCCATTAAAGAATTGTCCATGCTTGCGGAAGAACTCAAGAACTCTGTGTCACGGTTCCGGGTTGCTGCCTGATTTTCACGCCCCGGTTGTGAGAGTGGACTGTAACAGTGAAAAGCGAAGTGCCTGCCATGTGCGAGCCGACCAGGGCGACCTTGCAAATACTCGCGATAGCTTCGCTATCGCTGTGTATAGTTGGAAGCCTGGTCTTGCCCTGGTTTGCCGGGCACATGCCCTTCACTCACGCCTTCACTGTTACTGTCCACTAGCTGCAACCCTATCATATTTGCACGGTAATGGACTGCGGTCCATTGCCCTTGAGTTTGCGGAGTACGCATGACATCCGATTTTTCAAAATCGCCAGATCTTCCACAGGAGCAGTTCGACATCGGGCCGCTATCCTGGGTGATGGGAGAAGTGCGGGAAGCAATCACGAACGCCGGCAAAATGCTGACCGACGCACTTGCCCAAGACACTGAAACCCGTCCCACCACTTTACTACATGCAAAAAGCTATCTGCATCAGGCCCATGGTGCCTTGCAGATTGTTGATATCGATGGCGTATCCATCGTTACAGAAACCATAGAAGAATTGCTTGAGCGCCTGCAAAGCGGGCAGCTTGAGATGACACAAGCCAATGTGGAAGTCATTGTCGATGCCTTCCATGCTGTTTTGCGTTATCTGGAAGATTTACTCTCTGGAGCGCCGCACCAGCCAGTGCGTCTGTTCCCGTACTACCGCGCTTTGCTCGAATTAAAAGGCGCGGAGCGCATCCATCCAGCCGATTTGTTTTTCCCCTCTTTATCAGCCAAAGAGCAGATACCTGAACTGGCTGTCAGCAGCAAGGCTGTGGCTGTCAGTTACACAGGATTGCGGCAGCGTTTTGAAAAACTTTTGCTGACCGTCCTGACCAGCAAGGACAAGGACCAGCAAAAACTGGCTACCCAGTCCATGCATGATTTGATCGCTGAAATCGAAAACGGTCAAACCAATTCCCAGGCCAAGGCTTTCTGGGTCGTCATGCGTGCATTTGTTGAAGCGGTTGGCCATGGTGCCATCGACAACCAGCAATATGTGAAACAAATTTTTGGCCGCATCAATCTGCAAATCCGTCGTCTGGTAGAAGGTGTCAGCACCATTCCTGAACGCCTGTTGCGCGATGCCCTGTTTTTCCTGGCCCAGGTTGAATCACCATCCCCATTTGTGACGCGGGTACGCAAGGCTTATCAGCTTGATGACAAGGTGCCTGTTGATTACGACAAGAAGAATTATGGCCAGATTACAGCTGGTGCGCTGACCGCTGCGAAGGAACAATTGTCTGCAGTGAAAAATTTTTGGGGCAGAATCGCCAATGGCGAAACTGGCCTGGCAGAAAAGTTTTCGCAAAAAATGACCGATCTGGCCAATACAGGCGCAGGTTTGAATGCGCCAGCATTGGCAAAACTCTTGCGCGAATTGAATGGGATTGCTCGCCATGTCGCTCATTCCCCTGATGGCAGTAAGCTGGGTATTGAACTGGCGACCAGCCTGTTGTTTGTCGAGCATGCGCTTGATCATGTAACACGTTTGCCGGCCAATTTTGCAGACCGGGCAGAAGAGATTACAACGCGTTTATTGTCTGTGGTTTCCGGTGAAACTCCGCAAACACAGGCGAGCTGGATGGGTGAGATTTCCCGCGAAGCGCAACAACGTCAGACTATGGGCGTTCTGGTTGGCGAGATGCAGTCCAGTCTGCGCCATATAGAAAAAGTGCTGGATGAATATTTCCGCAATCCGGCGGATAAAGAAACCCTGAAACCTATTGATGGCAATCTGCACCAGATCGGCGGCGCACTAGCCATGCTGGATCAGGATGATGCCATGCTGGCAGTTGATCATACGCGTCAGATGATCAGTAAATTCTCTGCAGAAGATGCAGCAGACCCGATAGCTCAGGCTGCAGCGCATGAAAATGTCGCGCAAAACATCGGTGCCTTGTCTTTCTTCATCGAGACTTTGCAATCCCAGCCAGAGACGGCGAAAAAGAAATTCAATTTTGATCAGGAAGCGGGCTTGTTCCGTTCCAACTTGCTGGAGGCACAGGCGAGCAAGGAATTATTGCCTAGCGCCGACATACTTTTGCCTGGTGAAGAGGCACATGGCCAGGAAACCAAGGTCGCAGTCTTGAAAACTGCCGAGCAGGAACTGGCGCAGCAGCAGCAGGAGTCTGCCCGTCTGGCCGCCTCGTTGGCAGAAACTCCACATGATGCAGGTTTGCAGGCGCAACTGAAAAGTTCGCTGGAGTCTGAACGTTCAGTGGCTATTCTGCTGGATGATACAGTAGCATCAGATCGTGCAAAATCTGCCATTGATATGCTCGGTAAAACCGATCAGACAGGAACTTCGGAAGCTTTGCAGGATATTGTTACTGCAGCAGCCGAACCTGTTGTAGCAACTGCGCAGGTTCAGGATATCCCTGTTGGTGATGATGCCATTGATGCTGAATTGCTGGAAATCTTCCTCATGGAAGCTGACGAAGTGCTGGCCTATGTCCAGACTACTTTGCCACTGTCCAGAAAAGATACCAATAACCAGGAATACCTGACTAGCTTGCGTCGGTCCTTCCATACCCTTAAAGGTAGTGGCCGCATGGTTGGCCTGATGGTATTTGGTGAAGCTGCATGGAGCATAGAGCAAGTCATGAACCTGTGGCTGTCTGACTCTCGTAGCGGTGATGAAAACCTGTATGCCCTGCTGGACCGTACTGCCCGTGAGATGGTTGAGTGGGTAGAGGAATTAAAACAAAGCGGCGTCTCGCCACGCACTGGCAAAGCGATTATCGCTGCCGCCGAACGTGTCAAATCAGGTCTCGATTATCAGGATATTCCAGAAGTTGTTGAAGCCGCTGAGCTTGCAATAGCGTCCACAAGACCAGAACCAGAAGTGCTGACTGAACCAGTTGCAGAAGAAATTTACGCAGCAGCATTGCCTGAAGAAGTTGAAATTGAAGCACTGGCTATTCCTGAGATTGAAGTGGCTGCGCCAACAATTGAGCATGCCCCAGTCGAACTGGAAGCGTTTGAATTTACGCCAGTTGAACTTGTGCCTGAGCCCGAAACGGCTTCTGCAGTACCGGCAGTGAGTGAGACGATTACCTCTGCGGCTGAAGAGACTGCGGATGCATTGCCTGAATTGACGTTGGATACACCTGTCAAGATTGAAGAAATCTCCTTGCCTGTTGAGCGCGCGCTTGAAGTGGCCGTCGCATTGGAAGATATGCCAGATCAGGAAGCTGAAAGCCTGGTGGCAGATTTGCCGTTTGAATTGACGCTGGATGAAACGGCAGTGGTAGAAACCGTCGCAGCAAGCTCGCCAGAAGCTGCTACACCTGCCGCAAATCTTGTAGAAGAACTGGCTGACGTCAATTTGCCTGCAGAAACTGCTGACGTATTTGCTGCAAGCTCAGAGCCTGCAGGCGAAGTGCCTGAAGTAGTCTTGCCGCTTGAGATCGCTGTCAGTGAAGAAATTGCCAAAGAACACGAAGTTGCAGAGGCGGCAACTGCAAAAATTATCGATTTCCCTGATTTGTCTACACCGTTGCCTAGCGTGGATGACAATATCAAGCGCATTGGTGATATAGAAATCAGTCTGCCTCTGTACTCCATTTACATGGCAGAAACGGATGAGATCGTCCGTTTCCTAGTGCAAGATTTTGCAGAATGGAGACACGAACCAGATCGCCATGTTTCCACGCATGCCATCCACGCCAGCCATTCATTGGCGGGAAGTTCAGCGACAGTCGGCCTCAAGCCGCTGCAAGAACTTGCGCACAGTCTGGAATTCGTCTTGCAGAGATTGGAACGTCATCCAGTAAGTTTGCTGGAATCTGAGTACGATGTGCTTGAGCGTTCGCTGGATTCGGCCAAGCGTATGCTGCAAAAATTCGCTTTGTCAGAAATGGCAGCGCCGGCACCAGAAGAAATCCGCCAGCTCGAACACTTGTTGCAAGTCGTCATCGAGCGTTCCAACGCAGGGGCTGATGAGGAATTCATTACTTCAACCAACGAGAAACTCGACCTGGTCGCCTTGTCTGAGGATTTGCCTCATGTCGATGCACTGATAGAAGAAACACTGACTGCAGATTTGTCACTCGATTTGCCAGCTATCGAAGACAACGAATCTGAGGTCGCGTTACCACTCGAAGACTTGCCAGTACTTGCTGAAGCTGTGCCCGAACCAGATTTCAGTCTCGAACATGCAGAAGTGCTGGAAGCCCTGCCTGTCGTTGAAGAGGAACTGGTCGCTGATTTGCCAGCAGAGACAGTCAGCACAGAAATCTTGCCTGAATTTGACACACTGGCGACGATACACGCAGAAGCTTTACCAGAACCAGACGCGCCAGTTGAAACCATTGTTGATCGCATGAGTACCATCATGACGGACGCAATGGATGATATCCACGATGTCCGGCCATTGGATGTAAGTGCTTTAGAACCTGTGGCATTGCCTGAGTTGGAAACTGAGTCTGTAGTTGAGTCTGCGCCAGTCATTGAACCCTTGTCTGTGACAGAACCTGTGGCACTGGAAGCTGTTCAGCCTGAGACAGAAGCCGAACCAGAAGTCGTTACTGCGGAAGCACAGCCAGCCGCAGCCGAATATGTGGCTCCAGCAAGTGATGGCACCGTACAGATCCGTGATGATTTGGATATGGACTTGTTACCTGTCTTCATAGAAGAAGGTAATGACTTGCTACCTATGGTTGGTCAATTGCTGCGTACCTGGCAAGAAAAGCCGGACGACATGGCAGCACCGCAAGCCATCGCCCGTATCATGCATACCATCAAGGGAAGTGCCCGTATGGCGGGTGCCATGGGCCTGGGTCAGCACATCCATGACATGGAATCACGCATCGAAACCTTGATGCATGGCGGTAGCGCAGTGCGCGCTTCCCTGCTGGATGATTTGCTGGCACGTCACGATCACAGCATGCACATGTTTGACCGCTTGCTGCATCCGGAAGCGTATGCAGCACCTGTACAGGCAGATGCCCCACTGACTACAGCGCAAGAGCTGGATCAGTTCCAGGAGCAAATGGCCGCCAGCAATACCGATGCGCCAGTCGTTATCAATGAATTGGTGAATCTGACGCCTGTTGTGCCTGTGATGACACGTGCAACACCGTCGACAGCTGTGGCTGCGCCGGTAAATACGCCGGTGGGTGCAAATACTCCAGTTCCACTGGTGCGTGTACGTGCCGATATTCTTGACCGTCTGGTTAACCAGGCTGGTGAAGTTTCCATCTCGCGTTCACGTCTGGAAAATGAAGTCAGCACCTTGCGCTCATCTCTCAGTGAATTGACTGAGAACGTCAACCGTCTGCGCGATCAGTTGCGTGAAGTCGAGATTCAGGCAGAAACGCAGATCACCTCACGCATGGCGCATTCTGGTGACCGTGAATTTGATCCGCTGGAATTTGACCGCTTTACCCGCTTGCAAGAATTGACGCGCATGATGGCCGAAAGTGTCAGCGACGTGGCCACTGTACAAACCAACTTGACCCGTACTATCGATGGTGCATCGAATGACTTGCTGGTACAAGCACGTTTGACACGTGACTTGCAACAGGATTTGATGCGCGTGCGTATGATTCCTTTCGCCAGCATTTCCGAGCGTCTGTATCGCGTGACTCGTCAGACTTCCAAAGAAGTCGATAAGCGCGTCAACCTGGATATCCGCGGTGCAACGGTAGAGATGGATAGGGGCGTTTTGGAAAAAATGGCCGGTCCATTCGAACACTTGCTGCGTAACGCGATTGTTCACGGTATTGAGAGCCGTGAAAACAGGCGTAATCAAGGTAAAGAAGAAACTGGTGAATTGCTGATTGAAATCCGACAGGAAGGTAATGAAGTTGTGATCCGCTTCAGCGATGATGGCCAGGGCCTGAACCTGACCCGCATCCGCGAAAAAGCGCTGTCTGTTGGCTTGATTACCAATGAAGACACGCCTGGTGATGTGGAAACAGCCAACATGATTTTCGAGCCTGGCTTCTCGACAGCCACTGAAATTACCGAACTCGCCGGTCGCGGCGTCGGTATGGACGTGGTTCGCTCTGAAGCAGCATCGCTGGGTGGCCGTGTTGAAGTCATCAGCAATGAAGGTAAGGGCGCTGAATTTACCATCCGCCTGCCTTTGACGCTGGCTGTCACGCAGGTCGTATTGCTGAGCTCTGGTGGCCGTACTTTTGCCGTACCTTCCGTTCTGGTCGAGCAAGTGCAGCAACTGAAATCGAATGCCCTGGCAAATGCCTACAACGATGGCGCAGTCATGTGGCAAGGTCAGCGTGTGACTTTGTACTATCTGTCCTCCATGCTGGGTCAGGACGATGCAACTCCGATGACACAGCAATACAGCCCGCTCCTGATCATGAAGAGCGGTGGCGAGCGTGTCGCGATTCACGTCGATGACGTTCTGGGTAACCGCGAGGTGGTTATTAAAAACATCGGCCCGCAACTGGCACGTATGACAGGTATAGCCGGCGCGACCGTACTCGGTTCCGGTGAAATCGTTCTGATTCTGAATCCGGTACCGCTGGCACAACGCATGGAGCATGAACATGCGCGCCTGCAACAACTGGGTACAGAGGCAATTCCTGACATGGATGCCGTCGCCAACCTGCAAAGTGCGACAGAGGTGGCTGAAGTGAAAACCCAGCCTGTGCAAGGGCTGCGTACCCAGCATACTGTCATGGTGGTGGATGATTCTCTGACCGTGCGTCGCGTAACCCAGCGTTTGCTGACACGCGAAGGCTTCCAGGTCATCCTGGCAAAAGACGGCATTGATGCGCTGGAACAATTGCAGTCAGTGACACCGGACGTGATGCTGGTTGATATTGAAATGCCACGCATGGATGGCTTCGATCTGACGCGTAACGTACGCAGTGATTCACGTACCAGCCATATCCCTATCATCATGATTACTTCGCGTACTGCGGATAAGCATAGGAACTATGCGAAAGAACTCGGTGTCAATGAGTACTTCGGTAAGCCTTATCGCGAAGATGATCTGTTGGGGGCGATTATGGGGTTTGTGGGTAAAGATGCGGCAGTGATAGTGTAAGTAGGCTGTAGATTTAGGTAGTCAAAAAAGCAGAGAGTGATCTTTGCTTTTTTGTTTTTGTTTTTGGTATTGGTTTTTTGCCGTTGTAATTTATGGTGATTGAATGGCCGTGGACTAAAAGTCGTCATTCCACCGGGCTGGCGCTCCAGCGCGCTTATGGCTGGAATCCAGCGGCGTTCATTGCATGCCGTAACGGGATTTTCTGCCGCAGATTTTCAATGCAGACATGTGCTGAATTGCGATTGCAGGCCGGTGGTAGACCGGCAGCTACTTACCTTTTTGCTTCGCCAAAAAGGTAAGCCAAAAAGGCGACCCAGGCCTAGTCGCCCCTGCGGGGTTCCCATTTGTACAGTACAGAAAATGGGAAAGTCCGAAAACTCGCCTGCGGCTCAAACATCGGCCTTTCTCTTTCCATTTTCTGTGCTGCACAAATGGCGTCTACACATGGGAACTGCAAAAGTCAAAAGCAGATGCAACTGCAATAACAAAGTCAAAACCAACGGCAACGTCAAAACCAGCATGCCCATATTGCTATCGGTATGAGTTCGACTAGCCGTCAATCATCCCCCTCATGCGCAGCTACCTTCTTCACCACAGCATACCGCGTCAAAGTCTGCTTGCGCGCCACGTCATGCTCAACGAGTGGAAATGGATAATCCGTGCCTATCTTCACCCCAGCCTGTTCCAGCAATAGCGGTGCTGCCTTCCACGGCGCATGGATACTGCGTTTGTCCAGTTTCGCCAGTTGCGGCAGGTAGCGTTTGATGAACTTGCCTTCGGCGTCGAATTTTTCTGACTGGGTGATGGGGTTGAAGATGCGGAAGTAAGGCTGGGCGTCGCAGCCGGAGGAGGATGCCCATTGCCAGCCGCCGTTGTTGGCGGAGAGGTCGAAGTCGTTCAGGTGTTCGGCGAAATAGGCTTCGCCGCGGCGCCAGTCTATGCCCAGGTCTTTGATGAGGAAGCAGGCGGTGACCATGCGCAGGCGGTTGTGCATGTAGCCGGTCTGGTTCAGTTGCAGCATGGCGGCATCGACCAGTGGGTAGCCAGTTCGGCCTTCGCACCAGGCGGCGAAGTGGGCGTCAGCTTGTGGACCGGATTCCCACTGTATAGCGTCGTAGTCTGCCTTGAACGAGCGATGGGCGACATGAGGATGGTGATGCAGGATCATAAAATAGAAGTCGCGCCAGATCAGTTCGGACAACCAGATTTCTGCTCCGCGATTGGCAGAGATGCGTATTTGCCGCATGGCTTCCTGCACCAGTTGCCGTATCGATATCGTACCAAAGCGCAAATGGACTGACAGATAAGATGGCCCCTTGACCGCCGGAAAATCGCGTGATTGGTCATACAGTTTCATGCGGCCGACAAAGTCTTCTAGCAAAGTACGTGCGCCCGACATGCCCGCAGCAACTGGCATACGGCGCTCCGCGGCCTGCGCAAAACCCATTTCTGCCAGCGTAGGTATGGTTTGCGCTGAGATCGTGCTTAGCTTGTGTGCGTATTTTTCTATAGGGTAAGAGCGCGAATAAAAGTCGCTCCCCTCTGCATGAAATTTTTTCAGCCATGCATTTTTGTAAGGCGTGAAGACAGAGAAGGGGGTATTCGCCAGCGACAAGACTTCTGATTTTTCAAAAATAACCTGGTCTTTAAAGCTCAGAAATGCACAATTTCGTTTTAATAATTCTTGCCTGATGGATTCATCCCGGGCCACTGCCTGTGGTTCGTAATCATGATTGGTGAACACGGCATCCACGCCAAGCTCAGCCACTAGTTGCGGGATAGCTGCTTCTGCCTTGGCATAACAGACCAGCAAACCACCACCCATTTGCTGTAGTTCCTGATCCAGTTCAATAATACTTTCATGAATAAAGGCCACCCGCCTGTCATTTTCTGGCAAATTGTCTAATATTGTTTTATCGAAGATAAAAGTGCAGTAGACCTCGTCACTTTGCCGCAGGGCATGATGCAGGGCAGCATGGTCAAAATTTCGCAGGTCGCGGCGGAACCAGACCAGGGAACGCGGGTAATGGACTTTATTTTCTTGCATGATCTGTCTGATGGTGTGGTCAAAACGCAGTGTGGCACCTTAGCACACATCGAAAATACACGCTAAAAATGCTAAAATGTGACCATGGCGAAGCAAACAAAATCACTACATACCAATCTGCACGACGATGCAACACAGTCGGCCCCGAAGACATCCAGACATAAATTCCAGGTGAAAAGCGAAGACGATAACAATTTGGAATTGAATTTAACCAATCATTTCCTGATTGCAATGCCATCCATGATGGACCCCGTCTTTGGCGGCACGGTGATTTATCTATGCGAGCACAGCCCACGCGGTGCCATGGGCATGGTCATCAACCGTGCCATCGAGTTGACGGTGGCTGGCCTGTTTGACCGCATAGACCTGAAGCTGGAAATCATTCCTGATTCCCACCCCATAGGCAAACGCCCAGTTATATTTGGTGGGCCGGTGCAGGACGACCGTGGCTTTGTCCTGCATACCCCTGTCGGTGAATATTCATCTTCATTAAAAGTGACCGAAGAGATCGCCTTCACCACCTCACGCGATGTACTGGAAGCCGTGGCTGCCGGTGACGGGCCCGAGCAAGTCCTGATCAGCGTCGGTTATGCAGGCTGGGGTGCGGGGCAGCTGGAGCAAGAGATACTGGCCAATGGCTGGCTGACCGTCGCTGCTGATGCGCGCATCCTGTTCGATTTGCCATTGGAAGAACGTTTTGCCGCCGCCATCAAATTACTGGGTATAGACCCACTGATGCTGGCATCCGAAGCGGGGCACGCCTGATGGCTGCAAGCGAAGGTACGATACTCGCCTTTGATTTTGGTTTAAAGCGCATAGGCGTTGCAGTTGGCAATACCTTTTTACGCCAGGCTGAAGCACTCAGCATCATCCACGCCCCTACCAATGACGGCAAATTTGCTGACATCACCAGGCTCATAGAACAATGGCAGCCCGTGCTTTGCGTGGTGGGTTTACCGATGCATCCCGATGGTGCTGACAATGAAATGACACAGCGCTGCAAGCGCTTTGCCAACCAGCTTAATGGACGCTTCAATCTACCCGCTGTGCTGGTCGATGAACGTTATTCTTCTGCCGTACTCGCCAACTCACGCGGTGAGTTCATCGATGACGATGCTGCCGCGCTTATTCTGCAACAATATTTTGATGAAACGCCATGACTACCATGACCACTAATGCTGCCCAGCTTGATGCAGAAGCACTGTATCAGCAACTGCTGGAGCAAATCAGGCCACATGCGCTGGCACAAGACAAACTTGCCATCGTTGGCATTTATTCAGGCGGTGCCTGGATAGCCGAGCGCCTGGTGCAAGACCTGGGCTTGCCGAATAAAGCGGGTCGTATTGATGTCTCTTTTTACCGCGACGACTATGCCGCCAAGGGTCTGCATGCTGAAGTCAAACCTACGCAAATCCCTTTCGATGTCGATGGTGCACAAATCATCCTGGTAGATGATGTGTTGTACACAGGCCGCACCACCCGCGCCGCCATCAATGAATTATTTGATTATGGCCGTCCGGCCCGCATCATGCTGGCTACCCTGGTAGATCGCGGTGGCCGCGAATTGCCGGTGGCTGCTGATTTTGTAGCCCATACCGCCTCATTTGAACCCGCCGTCTCTGTCAATCTGCAACGTGCAGATGATGGCACTTTCAGCATCTCTGTCGATCATGCATAATCCCCAGCTCAATAAACACGGCGAACTCCAGCATTTGCTGACGATAGACGGCTTGCCGAAAGCCATCGTCAACCATATTCTCGATACCGCATCTTCCTTCGTCAGCGTCAGCGACAGGGAAGTCAAAAAAGTGCCGTTGATGCGTGGCAAAAGCGTCTTCAATCTGTTCTTTGAAAACTCTACCCGCACACGCACGACTTTTGAGATTGCTTCCAAGCGTTTGTCGGCTGATGTCATCAATCTCAATATCGCCGCTTCCAGTACCAGCAAGGGCGAGTCCCTGCTCGACACCATCGACAATCTGGCCGCCATGCATGCCGATATGTTCGTCGTGCGTCACGCAACTTCCGGCGCACCTTTCCTGATCGCCAAGCATCTGAATGACACTAAACAGCATCATGTGCATGTGGTGAATGCCGGTGATGGCCGCCATGCTCACCCCACCCAAGGCTTGCTGGACATGTACACCATACGCCACTACAAAAAAGACTTCACCAATCTGACAGTGGCGATTGTTGGCGATGTCTTGCATAGCCGTGTTGCCCGTTCCGATATCCATGCCCTGACAACCCTGGGCGTGCCGGAAGTGCGCGTGATAGGCCCACGTACCTTGTTGCCAGGCGGCCTGGATCAGATGGGCGTGCGGGTATTTAACAACATGGATGAAGGCCTGAAAGGCGTCGATGTCATCATCATGCTGCGCCTGCAAAATGAACGTATGAGTGGTGCCTTGCTGCCTTCAGCACAAGAATATTTCAAGAGCTATGGCCTGACACCAGAACGCCTGGCGCTGGCAAAACCAGATGCCATCGTCATGCACCCCGGCCCTATGAACCGTGGTGTGGAAATTGATTCTGCCGTGGCCGATGGCCCGCAGGCAGTGATACTGCCGCAAGTGACTTTTGGTATCGCCGTGCGCATGGCTGTCATGAGCATCGTTGCAGGCAACAGCGGCGGGGTATGAGGAGAATATGAAGATACATATCAAAAATGGCCGCGTGATTGACCCGGCAAGTGCCACCGATGCAGTACAGGACGTGTTTATTGCTGCTGGCAAGGTCATCGCCATAGGCCAGGCACCGGCCGACTTTGTCGCCAATAAAACTGTCGATGCCACAGGCTTGATCGTCACCGCTGGCCTGGTCGATCTCAGTGCCCGCCTGCGTGAACCTGGCTTTGAATACAAGGCTACGCTTGAATCTGAATTGCAAGCTGCCATGCGCGGCGGTGTCACCAGCCTGGTGTGTCCGCCAGATACTGATCCTGTACTTGATGAATCTGGCCTGGTAGAAATGCTCAAGCAAAGAGCACGCATGCAAAACAAGGCGCATGTCTATCCGCTGGGTGCGCTGACCGTCGGTTTGAAAGGCGAATCCCTGACCGAGATGGCTGAGCTGACTCAGGCAGGCTGCATAGGTTTCTCACAGGCTGAAGAAACCATCGCCAATACCAATACCCTGCAAAGGGCACTGGATTACGCCGCCACCTTTGGTTTTACCGTCTGGTTGCGTCCGCAAGATGCCTATATAGGCAAGGGTGGTGTTGCCCACAGCGGCCCACTGGCTTCACGCCTGGGTTTGTCTGGTGTACCTGTCATGGCTGAGACGATTGCCTTGCATACGCTGTTTGAACTCATGCGTGCCACTGGTGCCAAAGTGCATCTATGCCGTATCTCTTCCGCTGCCGGTCTGGAACTGGTGCGCAAGGCCAAGAAAGAAGGCTTGCCGCTGACCTGCGACGTTGGTGCCCACCATGTACATCTGACGGATGCCGACATTGGTTTCTTTGATTCCAACGCCCGCCTGACCCCGCCTTTACGCAGCCAGCGTGACCGCGATGCCATTTCTGCGGCATTGAAAGACGGCACCATCGATGCGATATGCTCAGACCATACACCGGTCGATGATGATGAAAAACTGCTGCCCTTTGCCGAAGCGTCGCCAGGTGCCACTGGCCTGGAATTATTATTATCATTAGCATTGAAATGGGCAGAAGACAGCCGTGGCGAAGTCAGCCTGACACTGGCACTGTCCAGGATCAGCCAGCATGCTGCCAGAGTGGCAGGCGTGCCCGCCGGGCAAATCGCTGTTGGACAGGCCGCTGACATCTGCATCTTTGATCCTGCCACACGCTGGAAGGTTGAAGCCAAGGCCCTGGCCAGCCAGGGCAAGCACACGCCATTCCTGGGTTATGAATTGCCGGGTGTGGTCAAGGCGACGATAGTGTCGGGGCATATTGCGTTTGATACATTGCATTAACATCGAAGATGAAAAGTAATCAGCTTACCCGTGGCGAACAAAGGCGCGTCATGTATGTGGAAAACAAGAACGGCTTGATCGATAGCGTCGCTGCACGCATAGGTTGGGTTGAGTTTTCCAAAACAGGAAGAACAGTTTACTACCGTGGAAAGTCCTTGCAGGCATGTGCTGGAGGTGGAATTTCCGGTAATTTTAACGACGCCGATACCCGTGAAGAATATTGGATTTCAGGCGTCAAAAAATGCGGTTCCAATGTGCATTATGCGGAATCAGTGAGTGTCTTGATCGATGAAGATGCCGAAGAAGAAGTGGCAAGGCTGCGTGCCTGAAGCAAGCTGAAGTCGTGATCCAAACTGCTCAGTGAGAAATTCGTTCGATCGAGTGGGATGAGTGGGAGTAAAGGCGCGTATAGCCTTACTCCCGCTTTTGTTTATTCAGCTTCGCTATTATTAATTGTTACTCTACGTGAGTATTTTTGTGAGTCCGTATGATCGTTTGGCATTTTTTCCGGATATTTCTCCATCTAACGGCAGGTCTGATGACTTGCGCCGTGATCTTTCCGTTTTCTTCTGATGCCAGGCGTGACGAGCTGGTTCGTCGCTGGTCGGTCAAATTGCTGGCCATCTGTACTGTAGATGTGACTTTTAAAGATAAAAGCGATGGTGCGGTGAATGCGTCGGCGATGATCGTGTCCAATCATGTTTCCTGGCTGGATATTTTTGTCATCAATACCCTGCATCCTTGTCATTTTGTTGCCAAGTCAGATATCCGCAACTGGCCTTTGCTGGGCTGGTTATGTGAAAAGGCCGGTACGATTTTTCTGGTGCGTGGCAGGCAGCGCGATGTACGCCGTATCTATGAAGGTCTGGTACATCAGATAGAAGCAGGCAAGCGCATTGCGTTTTTCCCTGAGGGCACGACAGCTGCACAAGGCAATCTGCTGTCTTTTCACGCCAACCTGTTTGAGGCGGCAATAGAAGCACATGTGCCTGTACAACCCTTTGTTGTCCGCTATCTTGATGCGCAGGGGCAATTCCATGCTGCGGCTGATTTTATTGGCGATATGACTTTTGCAGAGAGCATGCGCATCATCCTGCTGGCACCGCGCATGACGGCAGAACTGGTACGCCTGCCTGCTATTCCTACAGAAGGTGCGCACCGCAGGGAAGTGGCGCAAGTGGCACGTGCGGCGGTGATGAAAGAGTTGGGTTTAAGCGAGTAAGACCTATCCCGGCTTTTGCTGCTGCGGACATTCAATCTGCACAACTTGCCTGTTTTCCAGCGCGACTGCAGTCAGCTTGCCACCCCAGACACAGCCTGTATCAAGGCTGATCAGATTGTCACGCAAGATCAGGCCCAGGGTAGACCAGTGGCCAAATACGACAGTGGTTTTTTCACTGGCGCGTGGCAGGTCAAACCAGGGGGCAAAGCCTTTTGGTGCGCTGTCCAGGCCATCTTTGCTGTCAAAATCCATGACCCCATCTGCACTACAAAAACGCATCCGTGTCAGTGCATTGATGATGCAGCGTGACCTGTCATAGCCTTGCAAATCATCATGCCATTGCGCCGGAGTGTTGCCATACATATTGCGTAATAAATCTAGCCATTCCTCACTGCGCAGCTGCGTTTCTACCTTATGTGCCAGCTTGATGATTTGCTTTGCTGACCATTGTGGGAAAATGCCTGCATGCACCAGCAAATGCTGATGCTGCAAAATCGCCATAGGCCTGTGTCGCAACCAGTCCAGCAATTCCTCACGGTCTGGTGCTTGCAGGATATCGTCCAGGGTATCGCTGCGGTGTGCCCTGCGTATGTCATGCGCAACGGCGAGTAAATGCAGGTCATGGTTGCCGAGCACGGATTCTGCCCGTCCAGCGATTTGTAAATCACGTATCAGGCGTAGGCTGGCCAGTGATTTTGGGCCTCGATTGACCAGATCTCCGGCAAACAAATACTTGGCATGTGGCTCGGTCTGCTCTATCTTGCTGAGCAGGTTTTGCAACTGGTCGGCACAGCCTTGTATGTCACCGATAAAATAAGTCTTTGCCATTGCTGCCTCAGGGCTCTCCACCCAGGCGTTTGGCTTCTGCCCGGCTGATCAGTGCGTGTTGCTTTTGCTCTTCGCGCACGCTGGCAGTGATCATGGTAGGCCAGCCTATCAGGTGTTGTTCCGCGATTTCAGCCAGAGCGCGCATCCAGGCCGGTGATTCATTCAGACAGGGGATGTAATTGAATTCCTTGCCGCCCGCTTTGAGAAAATCATCTTTTACTTCCATGGCGATTTCTTCCAGGGTTTCAAGGCAATCCGCAATAAAACCGGGGCAGACCACGTCCAGCCTTTTAATACCCTCTTTTGCCAGTTTGACGACAGTCGGCGCGGTGTAGGGTTGCAGCCATTCTGCCCGCCCCAGGCGCGACTGGAAGGTGACGATATAATCATCTTTACCCAAGCCCAGTCTGTCTGCCAGCAGGCGGGCAGTCTTGTAGCATTCACAATGATAGGCATCGCCACGGAGTAAAAAGGCCTTAGGCAAGCCATGAAAGCTCATGATCAATTTTTCTGGCCGCCCATGGGTTTCCCAGTGATTCATGATGGACAATTCCAGTGCCTGTATATAGCCATCATTGTCATGGTAATTTTTGACGAAACGCAGTTCTGGCATGTTCCTGACTTGCTGGTAATGCTGTGCCACTGCGTCAAAATTTGAGGCCGTTGTGGTGGCAGAATATTGCGGGTAAGCAGGAAGTATCAGTATGCGTTCACAGCCATCTTGCTTGAGCTTTTGCAAGACATCGGGTATGGATGGTGATCCATAACGCATGGCATAGGCAACCTGGACTTCATGGCCGCGTTCACCCAGATATCCCTTCAGCAAGGATGCCTGCTTTTGTGTGTGTATCTTTAGTGGTGAGCCATCCTTGGTCCAGACCGAGGCATATTTTTTTGCAGACTGGCCAGAACGGAAAGGCAAAATGACGCCATGTAAAATCAGCCACCAGATCGGACGTGGCACTTCGACTACGCGCCTGTCCCACAAAAATTGTTTGAGGTAGCGCCGTACTGCCGATGCCGTTGGTGCATCTGGCGTACCGAGGTTGATCAGCACTACGGCTGTTTTGGCGATTTTGCCGTGGGAATATTCAGGTTCTTTAAGGAAGCGCATGATGTATTTTTTTCTTAGGATGCCAATAATTCTCTGGCGTGTTTGCGCGTAGTCGCCGTAATTTCTATGCCTCCCAGCATGCGGGCGATTTCTTCCACTCTTTGTTTATTGTCGAGTGCTTCTATCTGGGAAACGGTTTTGCCATTCTGGCTGGCCTTGCTAACCTGGAAGTGCTGGTTAGCCTGGCTGGCCACTTGCGGCAGATGGGTCACGCACAAGACTTGCCTGTCCTGGCCCAGGCGTTTCAATAGGCGCCCAACCACTTCAGCCACGCCACCACCTATGCCGCTGTCAACTTCATCAAAGATCAGGGTAGGGGTGGCAGTAGCGCAGGAGGTGATGACAGAAATCGCCAGCGAGATACGCGCCAGTTCGCCGCCAGATGCGACCTTGGCCAGCGGCCTTGCCTGCACTCCGGCGTGGCCTGCCACCAGGAATTCTGCTTGTTCCAGGCCATAAACGGCTGGTTCAACCGGGTTCAGGGCGACCGAGAAACTGCCACCGCTCATGCTCAGGTCCTGCATGGCTGTGGTGACTGCGCCCCCCAAATCCTTGGCGACTTTTTGCCTGGTCTTACTGAGTTTTTGCGCGGTCTGCAGATAAGCAAGCCTGGCTTTTTCTTCCTGTGCTTTCAGCGCATCCATATCGGTCGCATTTGACAATTGCGCCAGTTGCGCAGACAGCGTGGCGAATTCTTCATGCAGCTTTTCTGGTGCAACGTGGAAGCGCCTTGCCGTGGTGTGTATCGCTTCGACGCGGTTTTCCACGACGCGCAAACGGGCAGGGTCAAGTTCAGTCCGGCTCAGATAATCGTTGAGGGCATAAGTGGTTTCCTGCAAATTGATGCAGGCAGATTCCAGCGCATCAGTGACGGGTTTCAACGCAGCATCATAGGCCAGCAGTTTCAAGAGATTTTGCTGAATGGCTGTCAGTTGAGACAAGACAGGATGTTCGGATTCAGAGATCAAAGCGGCTGCTTCCTGCCCGCCTTCCAGCAGACTGGCTGCATGGGCGAGGCGGGTATGTTCCTGGCTGATACTTTCCCATTCGTCCGGTTTGATCTGCAATTTATCGAGTTCACCGACCTGCCATTCGAGGCGCTCGCGCTCTTGCAAGACGCTCTTGGCATTGATTTCAAATTCTTCGCGTTGTTTGCTGATATTGCGCCAGGCGCGGTAACGCAAGCCAACTTCACTGACTTGCTCTTGCAATCCGCCTTGCATGTCCAGCAAATCGCGCTGTGCTTCGGTTTTCAACAGTGATTGGTGCGCATGCTGGCCATGGATATCCACCAGCATATCTCCTATCTCGCGCAACTGGCTGGCTGTGGCGGTGATGCCATTGATCCATGCCTTGGAGCGGCCTGCATTATCGATGGTACGGCGCAAGATCAGCGGTTGGTCCTGGTCAAAGAATTCATGTTCTTTAAGCCAGACGGCGAGTGTTTCATTGACGGCAAATTCTGCACTGATATCAGTTTTGCTGGCAGATTCGCGCACCATGCTGGCATCACCCCTGCCGCCCAGGGCCAGGGTCAGTGCATCGATCAGGATGGATTTGCCGGCACCGGTTTCTCCGGTCAGCACACTGAAACCGGAAGAAAATTCAAGCTCCAGCGTATCGACAATGACAAAATCACGAATGGCAAGCGTGCGCAACATAATGGGCAGACATGAAGGAATTTGTTAAAAAACCGGCGCTGGAAAGTATCAGCCAGCTTAGCGAAATCGCTATTCTAGCAACAGCCTGTGACTTCTGTGTTCGTAAGAGTGGGCGAAAAACCTTAATTCAGTGCACCCTCAACGGATGGATATTCATTCCAGTGCAGTTTCTCGCGCAAGGTGTTGTAATAATTCCAGCCTGGAGGATGCAGGAAAGTCACCGTATGGGCAGAGCGGTTGACGATAATCCTGTCCTGATGCTGCAGGCTGGCAAAATTTTGCATATCAAAATTCAGGCTGATATCGCGCCCGGCCACGATGGTAATCACGATTTCGCTACTGTCTGGCAAGACTATGGGCCGGTTCGATAAGGCATGCGGGGCAATCGGCACCATCGCAATGCCGGACAGGCTGGGGTGCAACAAGGGGCCACCGGCAGAAAGTGCATACGCCGTAGAGCCAGTCGGCGTCGAGACGATAAGACCGTCCGAGCGCTGGTTGTACATAAAATGCCCGTCTACCTCTACCCGCAATTCGACCATGCCTGAACCAGCGCCACGCGATACGACGATGTCATTGAAAGCCACGCCGCTGAAAATCTGGTTGCCATCGCGTGTGACGATGGCCTGCAGCAGGCTGCGACGTTCTGAGACATATTTGCCATCCAGCATTTCCGAAATGACAGGGATCATGCGGTCCAGTGCAATATCAGTGATGAAGCCCAGCCGCCCCTGGTTGATGCCAATCAGGGGAATATTATAGGGTGCCAGTTGCCGAGCTATTCCCAGCATGGTGCCGTCACCACCAACCACAATGGCCACATCCGCCAGCTTGCCTATCTCTGGGACTGGCATGCTGCTGAACTCGCATAATTGCGGGTATTGTGCCGTTTCTGCTTCGATGACGACACGATGCCCTGCGCTCGCGAGAAAATTGGCCAGTTCCTTAATCGAGTCAGCAATGCCTGCCGCGTTAGATTTTCCAACAAGTGCAATTGTTTTGGCCTGTACTGTCATAAACAAGGGTAGGGTGACATGATGGCTAAGATTAGAACATAATTAGGGCATCTATGAATGGAATGAGTGCTCTTTATGGCAATTAAAGCAGTTTTGCTGGATCTGGATGATACTTTGTGGCCGGTTGCGCCGGTAATTCGCCATGCCGAATCGGTTTTGCAGCAATGGATGCATGAGCATGTGCCCGTCGTTGCGCAAAATTATAATGTGGAAGAATTGCGTGAGCGCAGGAATCTGTTGGTGGCGAGCGACCAGCGTTTTCAATACGACCTATGGGCCTTGCGTCATACCTTGCTGAAACAAGTATTTGATGAACATGGTGTTGCAGCCGAAAAAGCTGACCATGCCATGGCGGTATTTGCCGATGCGAGAAACAAAGTGGACTTGTACAGCGATGTCAGGCCCGCTTTGGAAGCCTTGCAAGAAAAACTGGCCTTAGGCACGGTCTCGAATGGCTTTGCGGATTTACAGGCGATAGGTCTGGCCCATCATTTCAAGGTGTCTATCGCTGCCTTTCGGTTTGGTTGTGCCAAGCCTGATCCCAGAATATTTTTGGCTGCTTGTCAGGAGCTGGGGCTGGAACCAGCAGAGGTCTTGTACGTAGGCGATGACTTATTGCTTGACGTGCAAGGTGCACAACAGGCGGGATTAAAAGGCGGCTGGATGAACCGTCAGGGTTTAAAAATTGAAGATGAGCGCCATCTTCATATCAAGCCTGATGCAGAATTTGCCAATCTGCATGAGCTGACTTTTTGGCTATGAATTTTTCTATGTTCATGTCAGTCATGAACGCATAAAATGAAACCATGCACCTAGATATCCGCGCACAAACTTTATTAAAAGCCCTGGTCGAGCGTTATATCGCTGATGGCCAGCCTGTGGGTTCCCGCGCCTTGTCAAAAATATCCGGCCTGGAATTATCGCCAGCGACGATACGCAATGTCATGGCAGATCTCGAAGAAATGGGTTTCGTCGCTAGCCCGCACACTTCTGCTGGCCGTATCCCTACCCCTAGAGGGTATCGCGTTTTCGTCGATAAATTGCTCACTGTGCAAGATATTCATGGAGGCGACATGGATACTCGCCTGCACTCCAGTCTGCAATCTCCTATGAATGCGCAGTCGCCGCAAAAGTTGATTGCCAATGCAGCGCAGATATTATCGTCTCTGTCTCAATTTGCCGGTGTTGTCATGACACCACGTACAGAGTCGATGTTCCAGCAAGTTGAATTTTTGCGCCTGTCAGAAAAGCGCATCTTGCTGGTAGTTGTTACTCCAAGTGGCGAAGTTCATAATCGTCTTTTATTGACGGATGTTGACTATACACCTACGCAATTGGTGCAGGCTGCCAATTATCTGAATCAGAATTTCGGTGGGCTTAGCTTCAGCGACGCACGTTCGCGTATCAATAGCGAGTTGCGGCAATTGCAGAATGATATGACCAGGCTCATGCAAGCCGCCGTCGAAGCTGGTAGTAATGCCATGGATGAGGATAATGATGAAGTCGTCATCTCTGGCGAGCGCAATTTGTTGAATGTGCAAGATCTGTCTTCAAATATGGGGTCATTGCGCAAATTGTTTGATATGTTTGAACAGAAAAGCAGCCTTATGCAATTACTGGATGTCTCCAGCAAGGCAACGGGCGTACAGATATTCATCGGTGGTGATTCGCAACTTGTGCCGATGGAAGAAATGAGTATAGTCACTGCTCCCTATGAGGTGAATGGCAAGATAGTGGGTACCCTGGGCGTCATCGGCCCCACCCGCATGGCATATGAAAGGGTCATACCCATCGTAGACATTACGGCAAAATTATTATCTAATGCATTAAGTCAATAAGGCACGATGTCAATTGGCGATGCGTGTAAGTAAACATTCATCCGAAGCAGGGTTGCTATGGAAAAGAAAAACGCAAAGATTTTATTGATTGATGACAATGATGTAACCCGCGAAGTGCTCAGGGTTATATTGCGCAGTGAGGGGTATAACGTTGTCGGTGAAGCAACTGATGGCGGTAGTGGTTTGGAATTGGCGCTTAAACTAAAACCAGATTTGATCATGCTTGATATTGTCATGCCAAAAATCAGTGGCACAGAAATTTTGCCTCGTATAAGGGATTTGCTGCCAGATACCAGAGTGCTGATGGTGACCGCAAATAAGGATCAGGAAACGATTACAGAGGTCGTTAAAACAGGGATACATGGCTATATCCTAAAGCCATTTAATGCGCAAAAAATTATTGATACTGTGGCCGGGGTGGTAGGCAAGATCAATAGATAGACGTATCAGAAGATTAGCAGTCAATTGATACGTCTGAAAAAAGAAGTACGTTTGAGGTTTGACTTATCCCTTGTGTTCGCAATTCGGCTTGGTGCAATTGCCATAAATCGCTAGCGCATGCTCAGCAATCTTGAACCCGCGGTCCAGGGCCACAGTTTGCTGGCGCTGTTCGATCTCTTCATCAAAAAATTCTTCTACACGGCCACAGTCGAGGCAAACCAGATGGTCATGGTGTGAACCTTCATTCAATTCAAAAATGGCTTTGCCAGTTTCAAAATGATTGCGGTTTAACAGGCCGGCCTGTTCAAACTGGGTCAGCACGCGGTATACCGTTGCCAGGCCGACATCCATATTTTCATTCAGCAGGATCTTATACACATCTTCTGCTGTCAGATGACGTACCCGGCTGTTCTGGAAGATTTCCAGGATTTTCAGTCGGGGCAGAGTGGCTTTCAGACCGCTGGCCTTGAGGTTGGGGGTACTGTTTGTCATGTTTTCGATCAAAAAATTGCTATCTGCTTTATGATATCGGGTTTTAGGGCTTGTTGCTCAATTAAGAGGTTATCTATGCAACTGTTGTTTTCAGAATTAACACGGAAGAAGATGAGCCGCGTGGCGGGTCTGGCTTTGCTGGCGTCTTTGACAGCATGTTCATCTCCACTGGGTATATTGTCGTCCGCTGACAAGACTTCAGTATATGCAACTTCGGGCACGCCGAGCGACACTAATGGTGCGCAAGTGGTGGAGCCTACTGGTTTTGCCAAAGTGTTGGCATTTATTTCGCCTTATCGTGTTTCCATACAGCAAGGAAACTTTGTTTCTCAGGAAATGGTGGCCCAATTAAAAGAAGGCATGACGCGCGAGCAAGTGCGTTTTGTACTGGGCACGGCCTTGCTGACAGATATGTTCCATGAAGACCGCTGGGATTATCCTTTCCGCCTGATCAAGCCAAATGGCGAACGCATTACCAGCCGGGTTTCTGTGTATTTTAAAAACGGTACGGTTGCCAAGTTTGAAGGTGGTAATTTGCCAACGGAAAAAGAATACCTGGCTCGCATTACTGAGTCAGCCCTGGGCTTGAATCGTGTGCAATCGATCGTGGAAACCGACGCTCCCAAGAAAAAATAGAAATAAACTAACATGACAGCACTCAAAATTGCCGTGGCCGGCGCTTCTGGCCGTATGGGGAAAATGCTGGTCGAAGCGATCAGTAATGCCGATGATATGGTGTTGGTTGGCGCGCTGGACGTGCCAGCCTCACCGGCCCTGGGGACAGATGCTGCTGCCAGTTTGGGCAAGCCATCGGGTGTCGCCATTACTGCTGATCTGGCGGCAGGTCTGGCGAATGCCAGTTATCTCATCGATTTCACCCGTCCTGAAGGTACGCTCAAGCATCTTGAATATTGTGCCGCACATGGCATCAAGATGATCATAGGCACTACAGGTTTTGATGATGCTGGCAAGGCAGCGATTGCCACTGCTGCAGAAAAAACGGCCATCGTATTCGCGCCGAATATGAGTGTGGGCGTGAATGTCACCATGAAATTGTTGGAAATGGCAGCCAAAAGCTTTGCCGAGGGCTATGACATAGAAATCGTCGAAGCCCACCACCGTTTCAAGGTCGATGCACCTTCCGGCACTGCCCTGAAAATGGGAGAAGTCATTGCCGATGCCCTGGGCCGTGACCTCAATGAAGTGGGTGTATTTGCCCGCGAAGGCGTGACAGGCGAACGCGATCCATCGTCCATCGGCTTTGCCACCATCCGTGGCGGCGACATCGTTGGCGACCATACGGTCTTGTTTGCCGGTATCGGTGAACGTGTGGAAATCAGCCACAAATCATCGAGCCGCGTGACTTATGCTCATGGCAGCTTGCGTGCCGCACGTTTCCTCGAAAACAAGTCGGTGGGCTTGTTTGATATGTACGATGTACTGGGTTTGCGTTAATCGGTTTGCATAGTAGCTATTGGCATATACATGAATTCTGCAATTGCACATTATTGGGAACAGGCCGATGCCATGGGGCATCTGGTCGGCTGGCTATTATTGTTGATGTCAGTGCTTAGCTGGACGCTGATACTGATGAAAGCCTGGAGTTTTGGCGCATCCGCAAAGCCGCGCCTGCCTTGCATACATTCTGGCGCGCTCCCAGCATGGCTGATGCCTTGTCTTCCCTGCGTCAGGCTGATCAGTCCAAAGTATTTATCAGTCTGGCAGAAGCTGCCCATGCTGCCAGCGATGCAACACAACGCAGTGCCACGCTGTCCGCCAATACCGGGCTCAGTGAAATTTTGACGCGCAGCCTGCGCCAGGAATTGCAAGGGCTGACAGTCAGGCTGGAAACTGGCCTGAGTTTTTTGGCATCAGTAGGTGCAACCGCCCCCTTTGTTGGTTTGCTGGGGACGGTGTGGGGTATTTACCGTGCCCTGACTGCGATCTCTTCGAACGGCCTCGTGCAAATCGATCAGCTGGCCGGACCAGTGGGCGAGGCCTTGATCATGACTGCCCTGGGTTTGCTGGTGGCAATACCTGCCGTGCTGGCCTATAACGCTTTTAACCGCATCAACCGGATTACCCTGGCTGAACTTGATGGCTTTGCCTTTGACTTGCATGCTCACATGAGCAAGTCTTGATATTTATATTAAAAGATGACATTCGGTCAATTTCATACGCCGCGCGAATCTTCTTCCCGTCCTTTGACTTCGATGGCGGACATCAATGTCACCCCCATGGTTGACGTCATGCTGGTCTTGCTTGTCATTTTCATCATTGCAGCACCTTTCATGACGCATGCGGTCAAGCTCGATTTGCCACAGGCGCAATCTGAAACCGCGCCAGAGCAAGCTGATACAGTCAGTATTTCATTTGACGCCGATGGCATCCTTTACTGGAATAACCAGGTACTGGCCATGATGGAGCTGGAGTCAAAATTGGCTGTACAGGCAAAAAAGAACAAGCAGGCCGAAATACAGTTACGGGCTGACAAAGCCACCCGCTATGAAATTATTGCCAAGGTCATGGCGGCGGCCCAGTCCCAGGGATTGGCAAAGATTTCTTTCGTCACTGACAGCAAGCAAGCTAAAAAACCTTGATGGCCTGCTTGCTGTAAATGCTGGTAACGCTCTCATAATTCGCCCTGCCTGCCTTGGCCAGCAAGGCTTTCCTCAATAATGAGTCTGAACCAGTTATAATCAAAGGTTCTGAGTCATTTTCGCTTCCACTTCTGCTTACGCCATGCAAGAAAAATACACGCCCTCTGACGTCGAACAATCGGCGCAATCCCATTGGAAAAAGATCGATGCCTATAAGGCAGTAGAAAACAATCCACGTTTTCCTAAAGGCAAGTACTACGCTTGCTCCATGCTGCCTTACCCATCGGGCAAGTTGCATATGGGCCACGTGCGCAATTACACGATCAACGACATGCTGGCACGCCAGTTGCGCATGAAGGGCTATAACGTCCTTATGCCCATGGGCTGGGATGCATTTGGCCTGCCAGCAGAAAATGCAGCGATTGCCTATAAAAAGTCGCCAGCAGAATGGACTTACTCGAATATTGAAGACATGAAGTCGCAAATGCAGCCCCTGGGCCTGGCATTTGACTGGACGCGTGAAGTCGCCACCTGCGACCCTGATTACTATCGCTGGAACCAGTGGCTGTTCCTGAAGATGCTGGAAAAAGGCGTCGCCTACAAAAAAACCCAGGTCGTGAACTGGGACCCTGTCGATCAAACCGTGCTGGCGAATGAGCAGGTCATTGATGGTCGTGGCTGGCGCTCTGGTGCACTGGTAGAAAAACGTGAGATCCCTGGCTACTACTTTGGCATCACCCAATATGCAGACGAATTGCTGAACAGCATCGACGATCTGGACGGCTGGCCTGAGCAAGTACGTACCATGCAGCGTAACTGGATAGGCAAGAGCGAAGGCGTACGCTTTGCTTTTCCACATCAGATCGCTGACGAAACTGGCGCGCTGGTACAAGATGGCAAAATGTATGTGTTTACTACCCGTCCTGACACCATCATGGGCGTGACTTTCTGCGCAGTAGCGGCAGAACATCCTATCGCCACTCTGGCAGCAAAGAATAATGCAACACTGGCAGCCTTCATCGAAGTATGTAAAGCCGGTGGCACGACAGAAGCCGAAATGGCTACCAAGGAAAAAGAGGGCATGCCTACTGGCCTCTTCGTGACTCATCCTTTGACTGGCGAGCAAGTCGAAGTCTGGGTTGGTAACTATGTCTTGATGACCTATGGCGATGGCGCTGTCATGGGCGTGCCTGCGCATGATGAACGTGATTTCGCTTTCGCAAAAAAATACCATATCGCCATCAAGCAAGTAGTGGCTATCGAAGGTGAAAGTTTCACGACTGACGTATGGGCAGAATCCTATGGCGACAAACAGCGTGGCGTCACCGTCAATTCCGGCAAGTATGATGGCCTGAGCTTCAAGGCTACTGTTGATGCAGTAGCAAATGACCTGGTCGCCAAAGGTCTGGGCGAAAAGAAAACCACCTGGCGCTTGCGTGACTGGGGCATCTCCCGTCAGCGTTACTGGGGTACACCCATCCCTATCATCCACTGCGACAGCTGTGGTGATGTGCCTGTGCCATATGAAGATTTGCCGGTGGTATTGCCAACTGACTGCATCCCTGATGGTTCTGGCAATCCATTGAAACACCGTGAAGATTTCCTGAATGTGCCTTGCCCTAAATGCGGCAGCCCGGCACACCGTGAAACCGACACCATGGACACCTTCGCTGATTCCAGCTGGTATTTCATGCGTTATACCTGCCCGGATGCAACGACGATGGTCGATGAACGCAATGATTACTGGATGGCGATGGACCAGTACATTGGCGGTGTTGAGCATGCGGTTTTGCATTTGCTGTATGCACGCTTCTGGACCAAGGCCATGCGTGACCTGGGTCTGGTCAAGATCGATGAGCCTTTCAAGAACCTGTTCACCCAGGGCATGTTGCTCAACGAGTCTTACTATCGTGAAGATGTCAGCGGCAAGAAGATCTGGTTTTATCCGAATGAAATTGAAGTCCAGCATGATGACAAAGGTCGTCCAGTTTCGGCATCGCTGAAAAGCGATGGTCAGCCTGTGCAAATGGGCGGCATCGAAAAGATGTCCAAGTCCAAGAACAATGTGGTCGAACCGAAAGACATTATCGAGCAGTTCGGCGCGGATACCGCGCGCCTGTTCACCATGTTTGCCGGTCCTCCGGATCAAAGTGCGGCCTGGAGCAACAGCGGTGTAGAAGGTGCATCACGTTACCTTCGACGTCTGTGGGCATCTGCCTTGAAACTGTCCGGCTCGATTGCAGCCGGTACTGTTGCACCTGCTGCGTATGCCAATGAGGTCAAGGCCCTGCGCCGTGAAGTGCATCTGACGCTTAAGCAGATCGATGCCGATTATGATCGCCTGCAATACAATACGGTGGTTTCTGGGGCGATGAAATTGCTCAACACCATAGAGTCCTTCAAGTCCGAAGCTGAAGGCAGTGCTGCAGCTTTGCGTGAAGCTTTCAGCATCTTGCTGCGTGGCCTGTATCCAGTGTGTCCACATATCACCCACGCCTTGTGGCAGGAATTGGGCCTGGCAGCAGAACTCGGTGAAATCATTGACGCGCCCTGGCCGCTGGTCGATGAAGCAGCTTTGGTACAGGATGAAATCGAGCTCATGGTACAAGTCAACGGTAAACTGCGCGGCAGCATCAAGGTCGCCAAGGATGCTGACAAGGCGACCATAGAAGCGACTGCATTGGCCAATGAAAGTGTACAAAAATTCATGGAAGGCGCAGCCAAGAAAATTATCATCGTGCCTGGCAAGTTGGTGAATATCGTCGCCTGATTGTTTAATAGATATACCAGTAACAGGGAAAACCGCATGCAAGTAAAGTATATAAAGCATCTGCAATGGCTGGCAGCCATCATGTCCATCATGTTGCTGTCGGCCTGTGGTTTTGCCCTGCGTGGCCCGGTGGCATTGCCATTTAAGAGCATTTATATAGGTTTGCCTGAGGCCTCAGCGCTGGGGGGCGAATTGCGCCGCCATATTCGTGCCAATGGCCAGACCCTAGTCATGTCGGATGCCAAGGCTGCTCAGGTGGTATTGGAAGTGCTGGCCGAAACCAGGGACAAGCAAATCCTGTCCTTGAATAGCCAGGGCCGCGTGCGTGAATACAATCTGATTTACAACTTCCGTTTCCGCGTCCGTAATAGTGTAGGCAAGGAATACCTGGAGCCAGTAGACATACAGCTCAAGCGTAATATCAGCTTTAATGAGACCCAGGTATTGGCGAAAGAGGCAGAGGAAGTCTTGCTGTACCGCGATATGCAAAGTGACCTGGTGCAGCAAATCATGCGCAGGCTGGCTGTTGTAAAGATGGACGACTGATATGCAATTACGCTTCGATGCCCTTGATGGCCATCTGGCGAAAACACTGGCGCCACTGTATGTGATCACCAGTGATGAGCATTTGCTGGCGCTGGAAGCCGCAGACAAGATACGTCGTATCGCAAAGTCGCAGGGTTTTTACGAGCGCGAAATCCTGACAGTGGAGCGCAGTTTCAAATGGGGTGCCTTGCTGGCCGCGAATCAGTCGCAATCCCTGTTTGGTGATAAAAAACTCATCGACTTGCGTATCCCTACCGGTAAACCCGGCAAGGATGGTGGCCAGGCCCTGCAGGACTATGTGGCAAATTTATCGCCTGATAACCTGACCCTGATCACCTTGCCCAAGCTGGACTGGGCCACGCAAAAAGCGGCCTGGGTAGGCAGCTTGCAGCAAAATGCGGTGTATATCGATATCCCGCTGGTAGAGCGCAATCAACTGCCAGGCTGGATCAGCATGCGCCTGTCCATGCAGCAGCAAAGTGCTGACCGGCAAAGCCTGGATTTCATCGCCGACAGGGTAGAGGGTAATTTGCTGGCGGCCCATCAGGAAATCCAGAAACTGGCCTTGCTACATCCTCCCGGCAAACTGAGTTTTGAACAAATCCATGATGCAGTGCTCAATGTGGCACGTTATGATGTATTCAAACTCAATGAAGCCATGCTGGCCGGTGATGTAGCAAGACTGGTACGCATGTTGAATGGCTTGAAAGGCGAGGGCGAAGCATTACCCCTGGTCTTATGGGCCATGGCAGAAGAAATACGCACCCTGCTGAAATTGAAGTCTGGTATGGCACAGGGCAGGCCTTTGTCAGCCTTGCTGAAAGAATATCGCATCTGGGGACCTAGGGAAAAACTCATGGATCCTGCCTTGCGCCGCGTCAGCCTGGCAAATTTGCGGGCCGCGCTGCAAGAAGCGTCACAAGTCGATAAGATGGTAAAAGGTTTACGAGCGAAGGCATTTGCAGGTGATCACTGGGATGCCTTATTGCAATTGGGTTTGAGGGTGGCGAAAGCAGCTTGAAAAGTTGTTTGGCCTGCATCTGATAGCAACGGTTTATCAAACTGAAATGAATTCCCTCGCCACCTTGCTGGTGGCTGATCAACGAATATGGGGGCCAGTTGGTTCTCTCAATGACGATATGGATATCAAGCACTACATGAACGCCCTCGGCATCCGTGCCCGCGCGGCATCACGCGCCATGGCCAAAGCCGATACTGCCGCCAAGAATAAGGCCCTGTCCCTGATCGCTGCCGCCATCAGGCGTGAAGCTGCCGCCTTGCGCGCCGCCAATGAGCTTGATCTCGCTGCTGCCAAAGCAGCAGGCATGGAAGCAGCCCTGCTTGACCGGCTGACCCTGTCCGACAAGGCGATTGCCACTATGGCCGAAGGTCTGGAACAGATCGTCAGCCTGGCTGACCCTATCGGCGAAATCTCGAACATGAAACACCGCCCCACCGGCATACAGGTAGGGCAAATGCGGGTGCCACTGGGTGTTATAGGCATCATTTATGAAGCACGCCCGAATGTCACAGTAGATGCGGCTGGCCTGTGTATCAAGAGTGGTAATGCCACCATCTTGCGAGGCGGTTCTGAAGCGATACATTGCAACCAGGCCTTGGCGAAACTGGTCAAGGAAGGCCTGGCCGGTGCCGGTTTGCCTGCTGACGCGGTGCAGATCGTCGAGACCACAGACCGCGCTGCTGTCGGTGAACTGATCACTATGCCGCAATATGTCGATGTCATTGTCCCGCGCGGAGGCAAGGGCCTGATTGCGCGTTTGATACAAGAAGCGACTGTGCCCATGATCAAGCATCTTGATGGCATCTGCCATGTGTATATTGATGATAAGGCTGACCTGAAAAAAGCCGTGGATGTCGCATTCAATGCCAAGTGCCATCGCTACGGCACCTGCAATACCATGGAAACCTTGCTGGTCGCACATGGTATTGCCGCCCAGGTCTTGCCAGCATTGGCTGAATTATATGCAGGCAAGCAGGTCGAATTGCGTTGCGACGAAGCGGCCGCTGCCATACTGGCAGGCTACCCGCATCTGGCCAAAGCAACAGAAGAGGACTGGAGTACTGAATACCTGGCTCCTGTCCTCGCCATCAAGGTGGTGGCTGATCTGGATGAGGCTATCACGCATATCAATGATTATTCATCCAAGCATACAGAATCCATTATCACAGAAGACTATAGCCGCGCCCTGCGTTTCTTGCGCGAAGTGGATTCCGCCTCGGTGATGGTGAATGCCTCCACCCGTTTTGCCGATGGTTTTGAATATGGCCTGGGTGCCGAGATTGGTATCTCGAATGACAAGCTGCATGCACGTGGCCCGGTTGGTCTGGAAGGGCTGACTTCGGTGAAGTATGTGGTTTTTGGCCACGGCGAAGTACGCCAGTAATAATGTCGCACCATTAAGGAAAGTAAGCCATGCTCTGGGTAAAAGTTTTACACATTCTGTTCGTCACATCCTGGTTCGCAGGCCTGTTTTATATGCCACGCATCCTGGTCAATCTGGCGATGGAAAATCATGCGCTCACGACAGAGCGCCTTTTGCTGATGGCGCGCAAGCTTTACCGTTTCATGACAATATTGGCAGTGTTAGCTTTGATTTTTGGTCTATGGTTATGGCTAGTCTATGGCATAGGCAAGGGGCCGGGTAATGGCTGGCTGCATGCCAAGCTGACTTTCGTGATCTTGCTGATAGGCTATCACCATGCCTGTGGCAGCTTGTTGAAAAAGTTTGAGAAGGGTGTTAACAAGCGCAGCCATGTCTGGTTCCGCTGGTTTAATGAAGTGCCGGTAATTTTGTTGCTGGCGATATTGATTTTGGTTGTCGTCAAACCTTTCTAGGGAACCTTTGATTAAGTTACTGCGCGACGCTATTTTGGGCCTGCGATGCTCGCCGTACAGTCGTACGACTGCGCTTCTTAACCCAAACTAGCGCCGCTCGCTACACTTAATCAAAGATTCCCGAGGTTTGAATGTAGAGTTGACCTGGAGTGCAGAACTCCAGGCCAACAAATGGCGGTGAATATTCACCATAGTTTTTATTAACGGATAAAGGGTACTCCTATGACGCGTTATTCTTATTTTTGCCCATGCCCACGTGGCCTGGAAATCGCCCTGGCTGAAGAGCTGGGGGAAATTGCAGCCATGGATAAAACCATGACTGTACACAATCAGGTGCCGGGTGGCGTACATTGCTCAGGTAGCCTGCATGATGGCTGGCGTATCAACCTGCATTCACGCATTGCATCGCGCGTGTTGATGCGTATGGCGCATTCTGGCTATACCAATGAAAACGATATTTACGACCTGGTGCTGGATCAGCCCTGGGAAGACTGGTTTGGTTATCACCACACCATTCGTGTCGATGTCACTGCAGTCAAGTCACCCTTGAAGAGCCTGGATTTTGCCACGCTCAAAATCAAGGATGCAATCTGCGACCGTTTCCGCGACCAGTTCACCCAGCGCCCATCGGTCAATACCAAGAACCCGGACATGCGCATCGTCGGCTTTATGGATGCACGCAATTTCACGGTGTACCTGGATATCTCTGGCGAGCCTCTGTTCAAGCGCGGCTGGCGTATGGAAACCGGTGATGCACCCTTGCGTGAAAATCTGGCAGCAGGTTTGTTGCGTACTGCAGGCTGGAAACCTGGCACACCTTTGTTTGACCCCATGTGCGGTTCAGGCACCATCCTGATCGAAGCAGCGCAAATCCTGGCAGGCATACCGCCCGGCCTGAAGCGTGATTTTGCGTTCGAGAAAATGCATCAGTTCGATGCTGACGCCTGGGCACAGATCAAGGCCAACGCCAAGCCACATCCTCTGCCTGCTGAACCAACGATTTTCGGCAGCGATATTTCTGGCGACATGATAGTCATGACGCGCAATAACCTTAACAAGGCAGGCATACGTTTTGACGTGCCACTCAAGCAGATAGAAGCGCAGGAAATCAAGGCACCAACGACAGAGCCAGGTATCTTGCTAACCAATCCACCTTACGGCGAGCGTATCGGTGTGCGCGGCGACAGCTCGATGGAAGATGATGACATGGCCAAAGATTTCTTCAGTGCCTTCAGTACTACGCTCAAGCAGCGTTTTGCTGGCTGGAGTGTTTTTCTGTTTACTGCTGATCTGGGTTTGCCCAAGATGCTGCGCCTGAAAGAGTCACGCAAGACACCATTCTTCAATGGCGCACTGGAATGCCGCTTGTTCCGCTTTGACATGGTGGCCGGCTTTAACCGCAGGGAAGAAGCCAAGCCTAAAGATATAGCTGAATAATTTTCATGCTGTGGCAATAAGTTACTGAAAAAACGGCCCTGTCGCAGCAGACCTGGCCGTTTTGCTTTAGGCTTGAGGCTTCACTTCAAGATTCTGCAAGGAGATGTAGTCATGGCACTGGAAGCAACAGCAAAGCATTTGAATTTGAAAGACCCATCCTTATTGCGTGACCAGGCTTACATCAATGGTGAGTGGGTCTCATGTACGGCCAGTTTTGAAGTGAATAATCCTTCCACGCTGGCAATACTGGGCACGGTTCCCAATCTGGACGCCAGTCATACCGAAGCCGCCATCAAGGCTGCGCAAGTTGCCTTTCCACTCTGGGCCGCAAAGACTGGCAAAGAGCGCGCTATGCTCATGCGTAAATGGTTTGACCTCATGATAGAAAATGCCGACGACCTGGCTGCCATCATGACGGCAGAGCAGGGCAAGCCATTGGCAGAAGCCAAGGGTGAAGTTATTTACGGTGCCAGCTTCATAGAATGGTTTGCCGAAGAAGCGAAGCGCGTATCTGGTGATGTCATGGCATCGACCTGGAGCGACAAGCGCATGGTGGTTCTGAAGCAGCCTATTGGTGTCTGCGCGTCCATCACGCCGTGGAACTTCCCTATCGCCATGATCACGCGCAAGGTGGCTCCTGCGGTCGCAGCCGGTTGCTCCATCGTTATCAAGCCAGCCGAACAAACACCTTTGTCCGCACTGGCCATGGCAGAGCTGGCGCACAGGGCTGGCATCCCCGCAGGCATCATCAATATTGTGACTGCTGATTCCGAACAATCCATCGCTGTCGGCAAGGTCTTGTGCGATAGCCCTGTGGTCAGACATTTGTCGTTTACCGGTTCAACGCCGGTAGGCCGCATTCTCATGCGGCAATCTGCTCAGACAGTAAAAAAACTGGCGCTGGAACTGGGTGGCCATGCTCCCTTCATTGTGTTTGAAGATGCTGACCTGGATGCTGCTGTCGAAGGTGCGCTGCAATCTAAATTTCGTAATTCTGGCCAGACCTGTGTCTGTACAAATCGCTTTTATGCGCATGAATCAATTTACGATGCCTTCGTCGAAAAACTTTCAGCCGGGGCTAAAAAGATCAAGGTGGGCGATGGTTTTGCCACTGGCATCAACCAGGGGCCGATGATCGATGCACAGGCAGTCGCCAAGGTAGAAGAACATGTGGCCGATGCCCTCAATCAAGGTGCAAGCTTACAGGCGGGCGGCAAATTGCTGGAAGCTGGCAAACTTTTTTATGAACCAACTGTGCTGTCGAATGTCACACCTGGCATGTTAATCATGAATGAAGAGACCTTTGGCCCTGTGGCCGCAGTCGTCAAGTTCAATACCGAAGAAGAAGTCATTGCCGCTGCGAATAACACCGACTTTGGCCTGGCGTCATACTTTTATTCACGCGACATAGGTCGCGTGTGGCGGGTTGCTGAAAAACTGGAATACGGCATGGTGGGTATCAACACCGGGCTGATCTCGAATGAAGTAGCACCGTTTGGCGGCGTCAAGCAATCCGGCCTGGGGCGAGAGGGCTCCAAATATGGCATGGATGAATATCTGGAAATGAAATACCTTTGTATGGGTGGTATCTGAATCGCAGCGTAGTATTCGCTTCTGGTATTCGGCCACCCAATTTGTAGTCTCATGCCTGATAGCCGCCCTGGCTATCAGGCGCAACACTGAATTTGCCCATGTCCTCTGCAACCAAGATCAGCAATGCTGGCCTGGCGACCCTACTGGCTGCCCTGGCCATGCTTGGTCCGTTTTCCATAGATACTTACCTCCCTGCCTTCCCCAACATCCAGGCTACCCTGCATGCCAGCCCACTGGAAGTGCAGCAGACACTGACAGCCTATATGTTGTCCTTTGCTGTTATGACCCTATGGCATGGTGCGCTGTCAGATGCTTTTGGCAGACGCAATGTGATCCTGGTTGCTCTGGCGGTCTTTGCCGTAGCCAGCTTTGGGTGCGCCTCGGTGCACAGTATTCATTACTTGTGGGGCTTCCGCATCCTGCAAGGCGTGTCCGCTGGTGCGGGCATGGTAGTGGGGCGCGCCATCATACGCGACTTGTATGCAGGTGCACCGGCCGAGCGTTTGCTGTCGCTGGTGACCATGATTTTCTCTATTGCGCCTGCAATTGCTCCTATCCTGGGCGGCTGGGTGGTCAGTTTCCTGAGCTGGCGGGCGATTTTCCTTTTATTGTTTGGCTATACGGTAGCCTTATGGTGGGCCAGCTACAAGTATTTGCCAGAATCTTTGCCCATGGATAAGCGCCAGCCTTTTAGTGCAGAATTTTTATGGACCAGTTATAAAAATGTCTTCAAGTCCCCGCTATTCCATTTGAAGGCTGGGACGATAGCCTTTAATTTTGCCGGCCTGTTTCTCTATGTTTCAGCCGCTCCTGCTTTCATTACACAGCATTTGCATTTGGGGCCTGATCAATTCGGCTGGCAGTTTGTGCCCTCGGTAGGTGGGATTTTCTTTGGTGCACTGGCTGCCAACCGGCTGGCAGGCAGAATGACCGTGTGGAAGCAAGTCAGCATAGGATTTTGCTTTTTAATTGGGGCGTCCCTGTTTAACGTCATATTCCATTATTTTTCGCCGCCCATACTCCTGTGGTCAGTGACCCCGCTGTTTTTTTATACCTTTGGCATGTCATTGGTGGCACCAGGAGCGACCTTGCTGGTGCTGGACCTGTTCCCGAATATACGGGGCATTGTTGCCTCTTGCCAGTCTGCAACGGTGACACTGCTGGGGGCAGTCATCGCAGGCGTCGCCGCGCCTGCACTGGACCATTCTGTCCTGACATTGGCGCTGGGCCAGTTTGCCTGTGCTGGCATAGGTGCGGTCATGTGGTACACCGGTCGTGCGTACTCGCGCGCCTTAATTGCACAAAAGCAAAATGCCTGGGAATCTATAGAATAAATTCTGGCTGAATAGTCAATAAAAATCCTCGTTAATATATTGAAAAGCGAGGGAATAAATAAATTTCAAGTCAGTTACTTGAAATGCGTATTGCCAGCCTTATATAATTGGTGCTTTGCAACAATGGTGCAATATCAGGTGTGTCAGCAGATTTCCTGGTTTTTGTGTACTATTCGTTCCGCATATGCAAATAAGATATCCATCGTGTCTTTATTTTGCGAACTTATTTAAAGTGTAGCTTTCTAAACACATTGAATTCATCAAGTTGTCACTTTTCACAGGTATCGTGCCGCTTGTCATTGGATCTCTTGCTGATTCAAGGCTGTAAAACACCTGTGCTTCTGTTTTTACCGTGCTTGATGATGTTGGTAAAAACTTAACATTCATTTTTGGATACATGATAATGAAAAAATCAATTTTCGCACTCGCTCTGCTGGGTGCTTTCTCTGGCGCGGCTTTCGCACAATCTACAGTGACTATCTACGGTGTTGTAGACGTTGGCTTCCAAAGCCTGGACAACGGTACTCCAGCTGGTCGCTTCAACAAGATCCAAAGTGGTCAAGAAGCAGGTTCCCGTATCGGCTTCAAAGGCGTTGAAGATCTGGGCGGCGGTTTGAAAGCAAACTTCGTTCTGGAACAAGGCGTTCAGGTTGATACAGGCGAATCCGATCAAGGTCGTACTTTCGGTCGTCGTTCCACAGTTGGTCTGTCTGGCGATTTCGGTGCAGTTGATTTCGGTCGTGACAAGTCTCCAACTCTGAAATACTTCGACAATTTTGATCCGTTTGGCTCTGCTTTGGTTAACAACGGCAATGGCGTTCGCGCTTTGTACTTCGTTGGTGGCTCTGCAACTGTTGCTGGCGTCAATGCTAACTCCACAGGCCGCGTAAGCAATTCCGTTTTCTATTACACACCAGGTAACCTGAGTGGTTTCTCTGCTGCTGGTCAATACGGTTTCGGTGAAGCAGCAGGTAACAATTCTGCTGGTCGTTCCCTGGGCTTGACACTGGGCTACAAAGTTGATGCTCTGGAAGTTGGCTTCAACTACCTGAAAGACAGCGCGCAAGACGCTAAACTGTTCACTAACGCCAAGAAAGGTGTTTCTGTTGCAGCATCTTACAATTTCGGTGTAGCCAAGCCAGTATTCATCTATCAAAAAACGACATATGATCTGACTTTGGAAAAGAAAGCCTATACATTGGCTGTGACAGTTCCAGTTGATGCAAACAGCAAAGTATTTGCTGGTTTCACACAAGTGAAAAACGACACTCCAGTTGCAGCAGGTAAAGTTGTTGGCGATGCAAAACAATTCGCGATTGCTTACAACTACAATCTGTCCAAGCGTACTGACCTGTACGCTGCATTTGCACGTTTGACACAAGATTCAACTTCCAGAGAGTTGGCAGCTGTTAACGGCGCATCTGTAAAAGAATTGACTGCTGGCGTACGTCACCAGTTCTAATTCCATGAAGGGCTAGTCCCTTCATGCGTTAAAAGAGAAGAGTGTCCTGTATGGGCACTCTTTTTTTTTGTGAATTCCTGCGACGTTGTAATTCCAGCGTATGCTCAATGAAAATTGCTTTGTGCTGGCAACATTCCGGATATTCCTGTCAGTCCAGTCTGGGCTTTGTTACAATGCCTATATAATTCGCTCCTGGGCTTCAACATGAAAATCACAAAAAAATCTGCATCCCTGCTGATGCTTATGCTGGCTTGTAGTGCAACGCAAGCAGTTTTCGCGCAAACCCCTTCCAAGGCTGATGTGCCGCCGCCTCCCAAGCTTGAGAAGCTGGAAGAAGTTTCTGACCCCAAAGGGATATCTGTCAGCAAGCCTGAGCCAAAAAACAAGATGATGGAAAAGCGCAGCAATGGCGGCAAGGTGACTGAAGTCCAGGTCAAATCAGGAAAAAGCAATTACACGGTCAAAGCTGATCCTGAAGTGGGAAATGCTCCCAAAGGAACAGTGCAGGGTGATGCCAATCGGGCAGCGCAATGGACTATCCTGGAGTTCGGTGGCAAGAAAGAAGTCAAAGAGGGTAACCCACCTGATGTCTTGGCACCCGCGCAAGCAAAATCAACTGCAACAGCCAGTTCTGCTGCATCAAAGTAAGTATTCACTATAGCTCTTATCTTTAATTGACATGGCAGTTTTTACACCGGTAAGTCTGGAAGACCTTGGCCCCTGGATGCAGCAATTCCCTTTGGGTAAAGCCCTTGATATTAAGGGCATCGCTTCAGGCATAGAAAATAGCAACTTTTTCATCAATACCGAAGCAGGCGAGTTCGTATTGACGATTTTTGAAAATCTGAGTTTCGAGCAATTGCCGTTTTACCTGAAACTCATGCGTCACCTGGCTGATCGCGGGGTACTGGTGCCAGCGCCTATCGCCAATGATCAGGGTGAGTTAGTAGTTGCTTTGCATGGCAAGCCTGCCGCTATTGTCAGCAAGCTGGAAGGTAGCTCACAGATGACGCCACAGCCGGTACATTGTGCTGCCGTAGGCAGCATGCTGGCGCGCATGCATCTAGCGGCGCAAGATTTCAATATCGCACAACCAAACTTGCGCTCGCTTGATTGGTGGCATGCCACCACGCCCAAGGTTTTACCTTTTCTTTCGGATGAATTGCAGCACCTGCTGCGTGCAGAAGTGCATTTCCAGGATGCTTTTGACAGTACGCCAATTTACCGCGCCTTGCCAACCGGGCCCGTCCACGCAGACCTGTTCCGCAATAATGTCATGTTTGACGGTGAGCGGCTGACAGGCTTCTTTGATTTTTATTTTGCTGGTTGTGATACATGGATTTTTGATGTGGCAGTGACTGTCAATGACTGGTGTATTGATGTGGCTACTGGTGTGCTTGATGAAGAGCGCGTACTGGCCATGCTGAATGCCTATCATGCCGTGCGCCCCTTCACTAAAGAAGAATGTATCGCCTGGCAACCAATGTTACGTGCTGCTGCGCTGCGTTTCTGGCTGTCACGTTTGTATGACTTTTATCAGCCCAGAGATGCTGAAATGCTGACGCCGCATGACCCTGCCCATTTTGAGCGCATCCTGCGCTTGCGCGAATCAGGCCAGGTACCAGCCCTGCCTGCAGTATGATGAAAGTAATTAACGCACAGTCCGGCTGGACATGGGTAAAGCAGGGCTTTGTTTTGTTTCGCAAGCGTCCTATGGAATTACTCAGCCTGTTTTTTTTGTGGATGATGTTGACGCAATTACTGAGGTTCATTCCAGTAGCCGGCCAATTTCTTACCTTGTTTTTGTTTCCGGTATTCTCAGTGGGATTTATGCAAGCCTGCCGGTATCTTGAAAATGAGCAAAAAATAACACCGGGATTACTGTTCACTGGCTTTCAGTCCCCGCATGTGGCTGCCTTGCTAGGTTCTGGCCTGCTTCGTATAGCAGCTCTCTTTTTTACCTATTGGTTCTCGAACTTGATCAATGACGAGGCACTGTCGGAGTTCATGAAGGCAGCGGCGAAGACCGGACCTATGGATGCAGGCAGCCTGGAGAAGGCTTTGCCAGTCAAGGCGATCTTGTTGACTGTGCTGATCTATATTCCATTTGCCATGGCGTTCTGGTATAGCGTCCCGTTAATAGCCTGGCAGCGCATGACTTTGATTAAATCCATGTTTTACAGTTTTTTTGCTGTACTTCATTCTTGGAAGGCATTTCTTGTTTATTTCCTTGCCTGGTATGGTCTTTCAATATTAGTTAGCCCGTTGGCCATAATTTTTCTGGGAATTGATATCAACATTGGCGTGGTGATGTTAACAGCCATGTCATTTATTATTTTCGTCATTGTTTATTGTTCTTCTTATCCGACTTACACAGATGTTTTTGGTAAGCCGGATGAAGACAATCAAACAGTGGTCTGATGCTCTGAAGGCAGTTCAAGATCTTCAATAATCTCAAAGCTATGCGTCATCTCTGCAGTCTTTGCCAGCATGATGGATGCAGAGCAGTATTTTTCATGTGACAGCTTGATGGCGCGCTCTACCAAATTTGGCTTTAATTGACGGCCACGTACGACAAAGTGGAAATTGATTTTCGTGAATACCTTTGGTTCGGTTTCGGCACGCTCTGCCGTCAGCTTGACATCGCAGCCACGGATATCCTGTTTGCCCTTGCGCAAAATCAGCACCACGTCATAGGCTGAACAGCCACCTGTGCCCAGCAATACCATTTCCATCGGGCGCGGTGCCAGGTTGCGGCCACCACCATCGGGTGCGACATCCATTAAAACGGCATGACCAGAACCCGTCTCTGCCAGAAAAGACATGCCAGATGAGCCCGTCCAACGTACTGTAGCTTCCATACTTCCACCCTCTCGTTATCAAAGAAAATACCATCTATAAATTGTATCCTATTGCACAGAATCGTAAAATTTTGCGCAACAAACTGTAAATTACCTTGCACTGCACAATTTCTTATCCTATTATTGACTCATCGGTTAGTTAATAGTAAGTCTGTCAACTAGCCTTGCAATTGTCTCCTCCACCTACTCCTTTGGTGGATTCAACCCGAAGCCAGTCTTCGGGTTTTTTTTGCCCTTAATTCTGCATAGTTCCAACAAAGCCTGCACAAAAATTAAACAGTTCTTGCACTAAGTCTTTGAAAATACTATAATTTCCGACTCCCTGATCGCCCAAGGGGGAAGTGATAAGGACGAGTCTGCTGAAATTAATGGCAGAACCACCAAAAACACAGAATATTTCAGGGCGTTTTTAACTTTTATTAGGATTCAACATGAAAACCTTTTCCGCTAAGGGCCATGAGGTTCAGCGCGACTGGTTCGTGATTGACGCGACAGATAAAGTACTCGGACGTGTTGCCAGCGAAGTGGCACTCCGTTTA